>Ga0247812_10000075_pt1 | contig 145548 bp, 130 predicted proteins | sample UWRJL149409B1_FD_178011 | JGI IMG/M metagenome (GOLD analysis project Ga0247812, IMG submission 178011) | Plant litter microbial communities from Arlington Agricultural Research Station in Wisconsin, United States - UWRJ-L149-409B-1 | ecosystem: Environmental > Terrestrial > Plant litter >... | reverse complement strand
ATTTTTTTATGAAAGAAGAAATAAAAGCCTATAATAATATATTGGAACTGATAGGGAATACACCCCTTATCAGGGTTAATAAAGTTACAGAAGGTTTAAAGGGGAATTATTATGCTAAAGTTGAAGCTTTTAACCCGGGTCATTCCACTAAAGACAGGATAGCACTATACATTATTGAAGAGGCGGAAAGAAGGGGCGTACTTAAACCCGGAGATACCATCATAGAAACCACATCTGGTAACACTGGCTTTAGCATTGCTATGGTTAGCATTATTAAAGGCTATGATTGTGTGCTTGCAGTAAGTTCTAAATCATCGAGAGATAAGATAGATATGCTACGCGCCATGGGTGCAAAGGTTTATGTGTGCCCTGCTAATGTATCGGCAGATGATCCGCGTTCTTACTACAGCGTTGCTAAAAGGCTTCATGAAGAAATGAAAGGTTCTGTGTACATCAACCAGTATTTTAACGACCTTAACATAGATGCGCATTACAAAACTACCGGCCCCGAAATTTGGGAGCAAACCGGTGGCCAGATAACGCACCTTATTGCGTGCAGTGGTACAGGAGGAACAATATCGGGCGCGGCACGTTACCTTAAGGAGCAAAACCCTGATATTAAAATTTTAGGGGTTGATGCTTTTGGGTCGGTACTAAAAAAATACCATGAAACGAAAGAGTTTGACAGCGAAGAAATTTATCCATACCGTATAGAAGGGCTTGGTAAAAACCTTATCCCTACGGCAACAGATTTTGATGTTATAGACAAGTTTATAAAAGTATCTGACGAGGATAGCGCTCATGCCGCAAGGTATATTGCTAAAACCGAAGGTCTTTTTGTAGGTTACACAAGTGGCGCTACGCTACAGGCTGCAAGGCAGTATGACGAGGCAGGAGAGTTTGACGAAAACAGCAATATCGTTATGATATTCCCAGATCATGGTTCGCGCTACATGAGTAAAGTATACAGCGACGAATGGATGAACGAACAAGGCTTTTTTGACAGTGTTAACCTGGAAGAAGCACAAAAAATTGAATTTATAAAGTAATTTTACTTTTCTTAGATATATAGAAAACTCCGGCTAAGGCCGGAGTTTTTTTGTTTATATAGTTGCCGTGTTAAATATTAAGATTTTAAAATATAAAGTACTGGAGGACAAAATTAATATCTGCGACCTTTTTAAGCTCCTGAGGAGCGTCATGTTTATAAAAATTTTACCGCCAACAAAAGTGAGCTTCGGAGAAGCGGCATGTATTTAATATGCCGCTTCTCCGAAGCTCAAATAACTTATCTAATAATATACTATAAACATGTCGTCCCTCCGGGACTTTGAATATCCATGAATTAATTTTTGAACGCTATTTAAAAAAAAACTTTATTAGCTGTATAGTAATTAAAACAAAAAGCCACACAGCATACCTCCTGCAGTTATCCTGATTTAAAATGATGCGTTAGCTATTAAAAAAGGGCTGCTGCCCGGGCTCGTTCCCCGGGTCTTGGTAAGCTGTGTGGCTTAGGTGTAAATCGTTATAAGCAGCGTCTTCACTACTGCTTTGCGATATTATTTTCAGTATGCCAATGAGCGAAAGGTGGTTATTATGGATTTGTTAATCTGGTAATTTGTAAAAGCAACCGCGGGGTATCATGTCTATAAAATTTGATGAGAATCTATAATCAATTTCCTTAAGGGAAATTTGTTCATACAACATTTTTATGCTACCAAAATTAAATCGCTACCGGATTTAGAATGTTTTGAGTACATGTTTAATCTGATTTCCTATTGGGATCAATTTCGGCAGCAAATAAATCCATCAAAACAAAAATTTGCCGTAGCCAATTAATTAGGGAACAGGCGCACCCCTGCAATTAATTTTGGGCATGTAGTGAAATAGTATATTCTTTAAGAGAAAGACATCACAATTAATTATCAACCCGGCCTCACAGATGATGTTTAGTTCAGGATATCCTTCAAAAACATCATTTGTGACATCAATACTTTCTGCAACCTTTTTATCAGTAAATGGCATTAGCTTATTGATATCACCTTCGGTAGGCTCAACATCATCAATTACATCCTGTGTAAAGGGTTGTTCCTGTATATCCTCATCAATGTATGCAATAACATATTTACCGGCAAGGCGGCCCTGTATGTAAGTATTATAATCAAAACGTTTGGCAGGTTTGTTCTCTGTCGTATACATACAAAATTATGTATATGAAATCTTGGTACAAATCTGGAAAGGAAATATGGAGGAAGTATTATGGAATTTAAAGAAATAAATCCGGCTTGCAAAGATAAGAAACATTTTTATTAAAAGAAAATAATCCTATATAAAGTTAATGCGTCGATTTGAGGATTTGTTTAATTTGGAAAAAAGAAAGCCACGAATTACCTCAATCTCACTAATCTAATTAGTGCAAATTTGTGCAATTCGTGGCTAAAAAAAATATAAATATTATTTGCTATTGTAAACGTCTAAAGCATCTTTTAGGATAGCTACAGAGCGTACAAGGTCTTCTTTTTTAAGAACATAAGCAATCCTTATTTCGTTAAGGCCAACGCCCGGTGTCGAATAAAATCCTGCAGCAGGGGCAACCATTACCGTTTCGCCATTATTGTCATAACTCTCAAGCAGCCATTGTGCAAAGGCATCGGCATTGTCTATCGGCAGTCGCACTATACAGTAAAACGCACCTTTTGGGGTGGCTACTTTTACACCCTCTATTTTTTGGAGCTCGCTTACAAGGGTATCCCTGCGCTCGCGGTATTCGTTTATAACCTCGTCAAAATAACTTTGCGGTGTATCAAGGGCAGCTTCACTGGCAATCTGTTCGAAGGTGGGCGGACTAAGGCGTGCCTGTGCAAACTTCATTGCTGTAGCCATTACCTCTTTATTTTTAGACACGATGCAGCCTATCCTTGCACCACACATGCTGTAACGTTTAGAAACAGAGTCGATCATAATAGCGTTTTGCTCTATGCCCGGCACGTTCATAACACTGTAATGCTTGTCGCCATCATAAGTAAACTCTCGGTATACTTCATCGGCAATAAGGAACAGGTCGTGCTTTTTAACCAGGTCGGCAAGCTGCTGAATCTCGTCCTGAGTGTACAGGTACCCTGTAGGGTTACCCGGGTTGCATATTAAAATTGCTTTTGTACGCGGGGTAATGTGCTTTTCAAAATCAGCAATAGGGGGAAGGGCAAAACCTTCATCTATCGTAGAAATTACCGGTACAACCGTAACGCCCGATGCTACCGAGAAGCCATTGTAATTAGCATAAAAAGGCTCAGGGATGATAATCTCATCACCGGCATCAAGGGTACTGCCCAAAGCAAAAAGCAATGCTTCAGATCCTCCTGTGGTAATAATTATATTTTCGGTATATACATCTACACCGGCTTTTTGGTAAGAGGCAGCAAGTTTTACCCTGTAGCTCTCAAAACCGGCCGAATGGCTGTATTCCAGTATTTTAATATCTGCATTTTTAATGGCTTCCAGCGCCACTTCGGGAGTTTTTATATCGGGCTGGCCTATGTTAAGGTGGTATACTTTGTTACCTTTCCTTTTAGCGATCTCTGCATAAGGAACCAGTTTCCTTATAGGGCTTTCGGGCATTTGTGTGCCTTTTTTAGATACTTGCGGCATTGTAGTTTATGTGTTTGTTTGCAAGCGCAAATTTGCGATATTTTTTGAAATATCTAAGTCATGAATGGCATGAATTTACACTAATTAATTCGTGCCAATTTGAGAAATTCGTGTCTTAGTCCTCATCCCCAACCCCTCTCCGAAGGAGAGGGGAGCCTGGAACGGGAACAGCCTGGTTCTTTAAACGTGTTTTTTAAGATGTTTAATGTTAGAGTCATCTATATTATCGAGTGTAGTTTCCCCCTCTCCTTAGGAGAGAGGACCCACAAAAAAAGCCCTGCATAATGGCAAGGCTTCATGGTCATATTATATTTTATTACTGGGCGGGCCCGGTTTTCTTTTTCTGTAAAATGTTTACATCTTCTTTTTTAACCACTTCGCCTTTAAGCTTAAGGGCTACCGTACCGCCGGGTACGTTAACGGCGTTACTTTGTACGGTAATAGTTTTACGTATAGGGCCGGGGTTCATGTTATATTTAACATCTATCTTTCCGGTTTGTCCCGGTGCAATAGGATCTTTAGGTTTGGTAGGCACAGTACAGCCGCAGGTAGATTTTACATCGGTAACAATAAGTGGTGCATCTCCCGTATTGGTAAACTCAAAAGTTCTCACACCATTATCTTTTTCTTTACTGGTAGTACCATAATCAACAGTATCACTTTTAAACTCTATTTTAGGGCCCTTTTGTGCATAAGTTGCCGTTACACTTGTAGCAATAAAAGCAATTAAAAATAAAATTCTTTTCATTGTAAAATCATTTTGTTGTTAGTAAATGTAAACAGTTTAAATTAAAGTACAAATATTGGTACGTGTTTTTTTTAAATTGTACTTATATGGTTACTTTTGCATACATTTTACAAAAATCGAACCAATTATTTTGGTAAAAATTTAGAACATTATAACGTTATGACGATCCCTTCGCAATTTGATGCCAAAGCCGTAGAGAGCAAGTGGTATGAGTACTGGATGAAAAACAACTATTTTCACTCAGAGCCAGACCACCGCACACCATATACCATTGTAATACCCCCGCCTAATGTAACCGGGGTGCTGCACATGGGGCACATGCTTAACAATACCATACAGGATGTTTTAATACGCCGTGCACGCCTTAAAGGCTTCAATGCCTGCTGGGTACCGGGAACCGACCACGCCTCTATTGCTACCGAAGCCAAGGTGGTTGCCAAGCTTAAAGCTGAAGGGATTAATAAGGCTGACCTTACCCGTGAAGAATTTTTAGGCCATGCCTGGGAGTGGACCCATAAATATGGCGGTGTAATTTTAGACCAGCTTAAAAAACTGGGTGCCTCGTGCGACTGGGAACGTACCAAGTTTACTATGGACCCGGATATGAGCGCATCGGTTATCCATTCGTTTGTAGATCTTTACAATAAAGGGCTTATTTACAGGGGCTTCAGGATGGTTAACTGGGACCCGGAGGCTAAAACTACACTATCTGACGAAGAAGTTATTTATGAAGAAAGGCAGGGTAAACTGTACCACCTTAAATATAAAATTGAAGGCACCGAAGAATACATCGTCGTGGCTACTACGCGCCCTGAAACTATACTGGGCGATACCGCTATATGTATAAACCCTAACGATGAGCGTTACACCCACCTGCGTGGCAAAAATGCCATTGTGCCTATTGCCAACCGTGTTATACCTATTATTTTTGATGAGTATGTAGACATGGAATTTGGAACCGGTGCCCTTAAGGTTACGCCTGCACACGATGTTAATGATAAGGCACTGGGCGAAAAGCACAACCTTGATATCATAGATATTTTTAATGAAGATGCTACCGTGAATAGTTTTGGTTTACAGTATGAAGGCAAAGACCGTTTTGCGGTTCGCGACGAAATTGCTGTAGAGCTTGAAGCTATAGGCAACCTTGACAAAATAGAAACACACATTAATAAAGTAGGTACATCTGAAAGGACTAAGGCTGTTATAGAGCCTCGCCTTTCTGACCAATGGTTCCTCAAAATGGAAGGCCTTGCCAAGCCCGCTATTAAAGCGGTGCTTGAAACGGAAGAGGTTAAACTGTACCCCAAGCGTTTTGATAATACGTACCGCCACTGGATGGAAAACATCCGCGACTGGAATATTTCGCGCCAGCTATGGTGGGGACAGCAGATACCCGCCTACTATTTTGGCGACGGTAAAGAAGATTTTGTAGTGGCCGAAACTGCCGAAGAGGCACTGGCTGCTGCCAAAGAACGTACCGGAAACCAGAGCCTTACGGTTGCCGACCTTAAACAGGATCCTGATACGCTTGATACCTGGTTTTCGGCGTGGTTGTGGCCTATGTCGGTTTTTGATGGTGTAGTAAATCCGGAAAATAAAGATTTTGAATATTATTACCCAACAAACGACCTTGTTACCGGTCCGGATATCCTTTTCTTCTGGGTAGCCAGGATGATCGTTGCAGGTTATGAGTATTCGGGTAAAAAACCATTTACCAATGTGTATTTAACGGGCCTTGTGCGCGATAAACAGCGCAGGAAAATGAGTAAATCGTTAGGTAACTCACCCGACCCATTAGACCTTATTGAAAAATTTGGTGCCGATGGTGTACGCGTAGGCTTGCTTTTAAGTGCCTCTGCCGGTAACGATATTATGTTTGACGAGGAGCTTTGCAACCAGGGCAAGGCGTTTACCAATAAAATATGGAATGCATTCCGCCTTATAAAAGGATGGGAGGTAAGTGAAATCGCACAGCCTGATTATGCCGTAAAAGCGATAGAATGGTATGAGGCAAAAGTGAACAAAACGCTTGTGGAGATTGAAGACCATTTTGAAAAATACAGGATTAGCGATGCCCTTATGGCTATTTATAAACTTGTATGGGATGATTTCTGCTCATGGTTCCTTGAAATGATAAAACCGGCTTACCAACAGCCTATAGACAGTGCTACGTTTGCAAAAGCTATCGAAATGCTGGAAAGCAACCTGAAATTGCTTCACCCGTTTATGCCGTTCCTTACCGAAGAAATCTGGCAGCTAATTGCTGAGAGGACTACTGAGGAAGCGTTGATTATCGCTACATGGCCGGAAGCAAAACCGGTTAATGAGCGGGTACTTGCCGATTTCGAACTGGCATCTGAGGTAATATCAGGTATTCGTACCATTCGTAAGGATAAGAACATTCCGTTTAAAGATGCTATAGAGCTTAAAGCTATTAATAACGATAACGCATCAGACTATTTTGACAGCATTATCCTCAAACTGGGTAACCTTTTTGCTTTAGATTATGTAACCGACAAAGTTAGCGGTGCGTTAACCTTCAGGGCACGCTCTAACGAATATTTTGTACCGGTTACCGGTACAGTAAATATAGATGAAGAGGTTGCCAAGCTTGAAGCGGAATTAGTATACAACCAGGGCTTCCTGAAATCGGTACAGGCAAAATTAAGTAACGAGAAATTTGTGAACAACGCGCCCGAAAAAGTACTTGCTATAGAAAGGCAAAAAGAAGCCGATGCCCTTGCCAAGATTGCAACATTAGAGCAAAGCCTTGCAGGATTAAAATAATATTTTGTTTTATAATGTATAGGAACGGCTGCATTTTGCAGCCGTTTTTTTATACTTTGCAGAGTTTAAAAATATATTTCTTACTCTTATAAGACTCCTCGCATATGTATGATTACAGTATTATGTTTACCTATTAATATAATGAAATTATTTTTACTAAAACGTATTCGTAGATTTTTAGTCAATTATTGTAAACAGGTATTGGTAAAGTTTACTTTTGGTCTATAGTACCATTAGATTTTTTTTCTGTATTGTCATTTTGTTATCAACTATTATTTATTATGTGTATTTATATACTTAATTAATTTATAAAATTTCATTTATAAATATTATGTAATAATACATCAATAATATAATAAATTAACGAAATCGATTTAGTTGCAGTAAAATTATTTAACAACTTAAAAAATGAATTAACAATTTAATGACTAACAAGAATTAATAACCAAATCAATGATTAACTAACTAAATTAATTTATGAAGAAGATCTACTCAGTGTCATTCCTTTCAAAACGTTTGATACTATTATGTATGTTACTTTTAACCGCGCATTTAAGTTTTGCGCAGGGTCAGAGGACTGTTACAGGAACGGTAACCTCAAGCGAAGATAAATTAGGTATACCGGGTGTTAATGTACTTATTAAAGGCACTGCAAACGCTGCCGTAACCGATGTTGACGGTAAATACAGTATATCTGTTTCGCAGGGAGCAGTACTGGTATTTGCATCTATTGGGTTTACATCTCAGGAAATAACGGTAACAGGGAGTACTGTTAATGTTGTAATGGCATCAGAATCTAAGCAACTTAACGAAGTTGTGGTTGTGGGGTATGGTACCCAGCGCAAAGAAGCTGTTACCGGTTCGGTAGCATCAATAAAAGGTGATGCAGTACGTGATGTACCATCGCCTAATATTACACAGGCACTACAGGGCCGCCTTGCGGGTGTGGAAATTAACCAGACAGATTCACGACCGGGTGCAGCTATGCAAATACGCATCAGGGGTGTGCGTTCTTTAACAGGAAGCAATAATCCGTTAATTGTTTTAGATGGTATACCTTTTGCCGGTTCTATTTCAGATATTAATTCTGATGATATTAAAAGTGTCGATGTTCTTAAAGATGCTTCTTCTACTGCCGTGTATGGTTCGCGTGGTGCCAATGGTGTAATATTAATCACTACAAATAAAGGTGGTGTGGGCCAGGAAGCTAAGTTTACCTACAATTCGTTTTTAAGCGTAAGGAATGCTTATGAATATCCGATGATGGATGGGCCTCAACTTGTAAAACTGCGAACTTATGCTAATTTGTATCCAAGCAATGGCGCTGATGAATCTAACGATACAAATACAAACTGGCAGGATTTGTATTATAAAGCAGGTATAACACAAAACCACCACCTTAATGTAACCGGTGGTACACAAAAAGGGAATTACAGCTTTAGTACTACATATTACAAGGATGAAGGCGTGGTGCCATTACAGGATTATCAGCGTATTTCATTATTTGCGTCTTTAGACCAGCAAATAGGAGATTATGTGAAAATAGGTTTTACATCTAATAGCAATTACTCTGTTACAGATAATGGTACAGGATTATATGGTGTGCTTGCCCAAACTCCGCTTGCAAGTCAATATAACGCAGATGGTACGTTTAGAAGAACGATAGTAAGTGCTGCAGACCAATCATGGGTAAATACAAGGCAATCTTTAGGAGCCCTTCGTGATACGTACGTAAACCAGACAAGGGCTTATGCTTCATACAACAGTGCATACGGCGAGGTTAAAATTCCGGGTGTTGAAGGCCTTAAGTTCAGGCTAAACCTTGGTGGTACCATACGTGCATCTTTCGGCGGCTATTATGAAGGAAAAGGAGTTTTTGATTATAATGATCAAACAGATTCTAACGCTAATATTAACCAGGCGCTTACTACAAGCTGGACAGCCGAAAACCTTGTGTCGTATGACCGTGCTTTTGGAAAACATAATGTAAATGCATTGCTGTTATATTCTGCTCAACAGGATAAGTATAACAGTTCTGCATTCTCAACAACTAAGATCGCCGCAGATACTTTTCAGTTTTACAATTTAGGTCGCACAGATGAACCGGTAGTAGCAGACCCTAACAACCAGGGCTACTCTTTAACTGCACTTACATCTTACATGGGGCGTGTAATGTATAATTATGATAACCGCTACCTATTGAATGCAAGTTACCGTACTGATGGATCTTCAAGGCTGGCACCGGGCAACAAATACCATAGTTATACTGCCGTGTCCGGAGGTTGGAATTTAGCTAACGAATCATTTATGAAGGGGGTAAAGGCTGTAAGCCAATTAAAATTAAGGGCAGGGTACGGGCAAAATGCTAACCAGGCAATAAATCCGTATAAAACACTTGGAGCCCTTGCCTCAAGGCCGTATAATTTTAGTGATGTGCGAACTACAGGGTATTATGTTTCTGAAGCGCCAAGCCCTACATTAGGCTGGGAATATACTAAAGGCTGGAACTATGCTATAGACTATGGTTTTTTTAATAACAGGCTTTCAGGCTCTATAGAATACTACAATAATAAGACAAGCGATGTATTAGTAGGTGTAGCTCTGCCAGGATCATCAGGATTAGGTAGTTACACTGCAAATGCTGCTAATACACAAAATAAGGGTATAGAGTTTTCTGTTAGTGGCATTATAATAGATAATCCAGATGGTTTTAACCTTCAGGTAGGTGGCAATATATATGCTAACAAAAATGAAATAACATCTTTAGCCAGTGGTCAACAAAGGGATGAAGGCAATCAGTGGTTTGTGGGAAAACCGATAAACGTAATTTTCGACTATGAAAATCAAGGCCTGTGGCAGGCTGGAGATCCTTACAGGGATATTTTAGAGCCGGGTACCGGTGCAAATGGTGTGGGTATGATTAAGGTAAAATATACTGGTGATTATAACGCAGATGGTACCCCTACAAGGGCAATTGGTGCGGCTGACCGCCAGGTAATTGATGTTAACCCGGATTTTCAGGGAGGCTTTAATACTAACATGAGCTATAAAGGTTTTGATCTTGGTATAGTTGGTGCTTTTCAAAGCGGTGGAGTATTAGTGAGTACACTTTACGGTGGCGGCGGTTATTTAAACCTGCTTAATGGGCGTAGGGGCAACGTGGATGTAGATTACTGGACACCGGAAAATACAGATGTGCAGTATCCTAATCCTAAAGGTCCAAGAAGTGGTGACAATTTAAAATATGCAAGTACATTAGGGTATTTTGATGCGTCGTATGTTAAAATACGTACATTAACCCTGGGTTATAACTTTACACAGGATTTTATTAAAAAAGCCGGTATAGACAGGCTAAGGCTATATGCAACGTTACAAAATGCATTAGTGCTTTATTCTCCATACCACAAACAAACAGGACTTGACCCTGAGCCAAATTCTAACGGTGATCAAAATCAGGCGGTATCTGGATATCAAAGCAGGATTTTAGTAGTAGGTACTAATGCACCTAACACACGTAATTTTGTATTTGGTTTAAACGTAACATTTTAATTAAAAAGTAATGAAAAATATAAATTTTAAAAATCTAACGTTGGCAATCATATCTTCACTGGCGTTGGTAGGCTGTAGTGATACGATACTGGAAGAAACACCGCGATCTGTATACACACCGGGATTTTTTAATACTGAGGGAGGTATAAATGGTGGTATTACGGGTATGTATGCGCATTTGCGATATATATATGGCAATGCCTATTATTATAACTCCTGCCAAACAGGTACCGATGAGACAACCTATGGGCAAAGTGCAGATGGTAACTTTAAAGATGCAGATCTATCTGGGGTGGGGCAGCTTACCCCATCTACGAGCCGTACCGATGCAATATGGGGCGAATGCTTCAGGAATATAAACACTGCCAGTGGCGTATTACAGTACGGTACTGCTGCAGGATTTTCTACTACGCTGCTTGCAGAGGCAAATTTCTTCCGTGCTTTTGACTATTTTTTACTGGTGCAAACTTTTGGCGGTGTGCCGTTAGATCTTGGGTCTGGTGAACTTGTTTATAATACTAGCGATACTAAATTTTCAGTGCGAAATACGGTTCCTGAAGTTTACACCAAGGCTGTATTCCCGGATCTTGTAACTGCAGTTCAAAATTTGCCGGATGTGCCCCGACTGACTGGAACAGTAACTAAAACAGTTGCGCGTTTGTACCTTGCTAAGGCATACCTTACGTATGCATGGTGGCTGCAAAACCCCAATAATATACCTACCTATCCAGACACAGCAAGGACAGACCCTGATGGGCATGATGCACAATGGTATTTCCAGAAGGCCTATGATATCTCTCTTGAGGGAATTAATGGTGCAGGGGCAACTTATGCTTTACAGCCAACTTTTTATGATGTAAACGTGGGAACAAACGACCGTAATAAAGAAATCATGTTGTATGCCGATCATACTCAATCGAGCGCGTATTATAACGGTGGGGACTTAAACAACGGAAGTGGTGGCGCCCCGGATAATTTTGCAGGCTGGATGATGACATGGAACTACACTGCAATTAAAAGTGGTACAACCCCCTTATTAACCGAGTTTAAGAATACCGTTCAGCGTGAAGCTGAGCAGCACCTTGGCCGTCCGTGGGTACGTATGTGTCCTACTGTTGAAGTATTAACACGTACTTTTAATGATAAAGTGAACGACTCCAGATATGATGGTACCTTTACTACTACCTACCGCGGTAACTGGAATAAAGTTCCTTCTCTGTTTGCTACTAATCCTGTTTTATACAATGCAAACGGATTGCCGGTGCGTCCTGGTGATGCCATTGTGACTTTCTTAGATGAAGAGCCTTCATCGGCCATTGTTTATCCAAGTGATGCAGGAAACAGCGGCGTAGGTGCCGGTGTACTACCGGGAAGGGCCGATTATGTTATTGCCCCAACTGCCATAAGCAGGATTGTATATCCGGGACTTTGGAAACTGGGACCTTACAGGACAGATAACGGAACAGGCCTTGGGCAACCAAATGCTGGTAGTACACGTCCGTACAATATTGCTAAGTTCTCTGAATTTTACTTTATAGCTGCAGAAGCTGCTGTAAAAGGCGCAAGTGGCAGTATGAGTGCAAGAGATTTAGTAAATGTTATAAGGGCACGTGCCGGCAAATGGAGATTTGATAACAATGATAATGTTGCAAGGGTAGAAGATAATAGCGCTGCTATGACTGCTGCTACACCTGCCGCTATAGATATTAACTATATTTTAGCAGAGCGTTCCCGTGAATACTATGGCGAGGGTTACCGTTGGTTTGACCTGGCACGTACACAAAAATGGGCAGAGTTAGCCTCTACATATAGCATAGGCGGAGTTAACTATGGTAACCATACACCTGTAACTGTTACGCGCGATATACAGCCTTATCTGTATTTGCGACCTATCCCTCAGGGACAAATTGATGCAATGATCGGCAATAAAGCAGCATATCAAAACCCGGTTTACAATTAGTAACCTGACTTAATTATGCTTATTACTACAAACGGGTGAAGAAATTCACCCGTTTTATAGTTTATAGGTAATGCTATTTTACCATTATATTTATAAAAAAACTACAAATTAAAATATGGACATTAAAATTAATAAAGCTTTTTGTATTATAGTCAGCTTTTTACTAACTGCAACCAGCTATGCCCAGATAAAACTACCAAGGCTAATTAGTAATGGTATGGTTTTGCAGCATTCTCAAAATGTAAAAACATGGGGTTGGGCTGGCCCGGGAGAAAAGGTAAATTTATTATTTGCTAATAAAAATTATAATACAAAAGCAGATGCAAACGGAATGTGGGAGATTATGCTTTCGCCCCAAAAACCCGGCGGGCCATACACAATGACCTTTAGTGCCAGCAATAAAATTGTGGTTAACAATATTTTGTTTGGCGATGTGTGGCTCTGCAGCGGACAATCTAATATGGAACTCGGTATGGTAAGGCTTATGGATACTTATCCTGAAGAGGCTGGTGCAAATAATGATAACATCAGGCAATTTTTAGTACCCGATGTTTATAATTTTAAAGAAAAACAAAAGGATGTAAATGCGGGAGACTGGAAATCTGTAAGTCCTGCAACTATAGCAGATTTTTCGGGAGTGGCCTATTTTTTTGCAAAAGCAATTTATAAAGAACATCATATTCCCATTGGTTTAATTAATGCTGCACTGGGAGGTTCGCCTGCACAGGCCTGGATTAGTGAGGCAGGTTTAAAGCAATTTCCTGACTATTACAATGATTTGCAAAGCTTTAAAGATGATAAACTGATTGCGAAAATTGAAGAGAGCAACAAACAGATGAATTCTGCATGGTATACCCAGCTCAATAGTAGCGATGAGGGCCTAAAGCAGGGTTTTAAGACCGCTAATTACAATGATAGTGATTGGGATACTATGAACATACCGGGTTACTGGGCAGATGCTAAAGTAGGTAATAAAAATGGTGTAGTGTGGTTTAGAAAAACAATAGATGTTCCTGCTGCTATGGCAGGCAAACCGGCAAAACTTATATTAGGCAGAATAGTAGATGCCGATTCTGTTTTTGTGAACGATGTATTTGTAGGCACAACTTCATACCAATATCCTCCAAGAAAGTACCAACTTAACAGTAGTGTATTAAAGCAGGGTAAAAATACCATTGTTGTGCGTGTAATAAATAACAGTGGGCGTGGAGGGTTTGTTTTAGATAAAGATTATAAACTTACTGCAGGTAATGATACAATAGATGTGGCGGGAATATGGAAATACAAACTGGGCACTGCAATGCAGGCTACACAAGCTCAGGTTACTGTAAGATGGAAACCCGCCGGCCTGTATAATGGCATGATTGCACCCCTGCAAAACTATGCCATTAAAGGTGTTTTATGGTATCAGGGAGAATCGAACACGGCAAAACCGGGTGAATATTTTAATCTGATGAATACCCTTATTACTGACTGGAGAGCGGGTTGGAAAGAAAATTTACCTTTTATATATGTACAATTACCGGGATTTATGGAAGAAAAGGCAAATCCTGCAGATAGCAACTGGGCTGTTTTGCGGGAGCAGCAAAGTATGCTGTTGGGTGTAAAAAATACAGCAATGGCGGTGGCTATAGACCTTGGCGAGTGGAATGATATACATCCTGTAAATAAAAAAGATGTTGGCGAGAGACTTGCCCTGCAGGCAGAAAAGCTTGTATATGGTAACACTAAACTTATTGCATCTGGGCCATCTGTTAAATCGATTAAAAAGCAAGGAAATAAATTACTTGTTAGCTTTAATAATGCAGGCAAGGGTTTAATGGTTAAAGGAGAAGGTGACTTAAAATATTTTGCAATTGCGGGTAAAGATGGCAACTATGTATGGGCCACGGCTGTAATAAATAGTAATAATGAGGTTAAAGTTTGGAATGATGCCGTACCTAATCCTGCTTATATTACATACGCCTGGGCAGACAATCCTGAAAGTGCTAATTTATATAATAAAGAAGGCCTGCCTGCTGCACCTTTTAAAAAAGAACTCTAAGAAAATTTTTGTAATATGGATAAACTCCTATATTACAACGTAAAAATAAAACAATATAAATTTTTATACCGTAAAATAAGTTGTAATATTGTCATTGGGACTACTACTGCTGATTCAATAGTTTTAAAAGCCATAGGATAATTTAGTTTATTTATGGCTTTTTTAAATATAACTTTAGAAATCGTTGTAGTAAACTTTAGTTTAATCTGGATTTTTAATAAAATGAGTAACATTACTATAAAAGATATTGCAAAAGCGCTTAATTTTTCTGTTTCAACCATTTCAAAAGCACTTAATAACAGCTATGAGATAGGGCCTGAAACAAAACAAAAAATAGCCGATTATGCAAAAGCTAATAATTATAAACCTAACAGGCTGGCCAAAAGTTTAAAAATTGGCCATACTAATTCTATTGGTGTTATTGTTTGTTCTTTTTTTAGCAGTACTTTTTTAGCTCAAATATTAGACGGTATTCAAAAGGCATCATTTGAGACTGGCCATGACATTATAATTATGCAAAGTTTTGAAAATGTGGAAACCGAAAAAGCCTGCCTTGACGCGTTGATTTCTAAAGGTGTCGACGGGATTTTAATGGCTCCTGTAAGCGAAACTTCTAATTCGGATTATCTTACAGATATTAATAAAAACCATTGCCCAATTGTTTTATTCGACAGGATAAATTCAGGCATCCAAACAACAAAAATAGGGGTTACAGAGTACAAAGGTGCTTTAGAGGCTACACAGCATCTTATAGACATTAACAGGAAAAGGATATTATTTATTACCGGAGATAAATTCGGCGATAATAATCAACGGATATTAGGATTTAAAAAGGCTCTTAAAAACCTGGATATCCCCTTTAATCAGCGGTATATGGTACATTGCAGTTTAGAGAATATAGATGAAATGGATGCAAAGATAAGCAGCTCTATAAACGAGCTAAGGGAACAAAATATTATGCCTAATGCCATTTTTGGCGCGACTGATGTTATAACTACCAGGACTTTAGGTATTCTTGCACAATTAAAAATTAAAGTGCCGGATGAAATTGCTGTTATAGGTTTTGCCAACACAGATATTGCCTTTTCGCTAAACCCATCATTATCCACTATTAGGCAACCGGCAAAAGAGATGGGGGCTTTAGCACTTAATAAACTGGTTGAATTAATAGATATGCACGGAAAAAAACCACAGCAGTATGAAACCATACTTTTAGATACATCTATTCAACTAAGAAATTCTACAAACCTGGCAATAGTTTAAAAGGCTGTAAATAATACACTTTAAAGGCGTACAATTTTCATTTTTGGCACTAATAGTTTCATGATGCACCATGCAATTAAATAAGCAAGTGCACAAAAGGTAAATACTAAGGTGTAGCCCATTTTAGCATCTCCTGCAAGTTTATAATAATCAAATATCCTGCCTACAAAAAAAGACATCAAAGCCCCGCTTATACCTCCGGCCATACCGCCTATACCTGTAACACTGGCTACGGCCGCTTTAGGGAACATATCTGACACGGTAGAGTATACATTTGCCGACCATGCCTGGTGTGCCGATGCGCCAATACCTATTAAAATTACAGGTACCCAAAAGCCATAATGCCCAAAAGGTTGTATCAATAAAACGATAAGTGGAAAAAGCGCTATGAGGAACATGGCTTTCATCCTGCCATCATATGATGAATATCCCTTATTTATAAAGTATACCGGGAACCAGCCTCCGCCTATGCTTCCTGCCATGGTCATTGTGTAAAGCACAGTTAGGGGTAATGTAATTTGTGTAGTTGTTAGGTTAAACTGGCTTGTAAGGTAGGACGGCAGCCAGAACAGGAAGAACCACCAAACGCCATCGGTAAAAAATTTACCTGCTGTAAATGCCCATGTTTGCCTAAAAGTAAGTAGTTTAAGCCAGCTTACTTTTATGGCAGGTTCCTGTTCTGAAATCTTATCATATACAGTATCGCTTGCAATGTATTCTAATTCTTTGGTAGATAGTCTTTTTTGCTTTAAAGGTGTATCATAATAATATAACCAAAAAATTAGCCATATAAAGCCAAATGCACCTATAACGATAAATGAACTTTGCCACCCTAAATGATATGCTAACCAGGGTACGGTAAGTGGTGCCAGTATTGCACCAATGTTAGACCCTGAATTAAAAATACCGGTAGCCAGTGCACGTTCTTTTTTAGGAAAATACTCTGCAGTCGCTTTAATAGCAGCAGGAAAATTTGCCGATTCGCCCATGCCCAGGACCAGCCTCGCTATAATAAAACCAAGTACTGATACGGATATTCCGGAAACACCAATTAAACCTAAAACATTAGCAGCCGCAGTACCCATTTCTATTGCATAAGCATGAAGCATGGCGCCAAGCGACCATATAACTAATGCAATGGTATACCCTTTTTTTACACCCAGCTTATCTACAAAACGGCCTGCCAGCAGCATAAAAAAAGCGTAGGCCAACTGGAAAACAGCAGTAATGGTTCCGTAATCAGAGTTTGTCCATCCAAATTCTTTTTCTAAAACAGGATGCAGCAGGCTTAGCACCTGCCTGTCGAGGTAGTTAATTGTGGTGCCAAAAAATAACAGCGCACAAATTGTCCACCTGTAATTACCTGTTTTGTTTTCCATTATATTGTTTTCTGTAATTTTTAGCGGTTAAAGTTTAAAGTAATTTTTAGCATTATGGTAGCATATATCTGAAATTACAGAACCTATCCAGTTTACATCATTGGGTATGAACCCCCTCTTCATGTCTTCGGCAAATAGGTTACAAATCAGCCTCCTGAAGTATTCATGGCGGGAGTAGGAAAGGAACGATCTCGAATCTGTGAGCATCCCTATAAAGGTGCTTAATAATCCCTGGTTTGATAAGGCGTTTATTTGCCTGGTCATACCGTCTAACTGGTCTAAAAACCACCAGCCCGACCCAAATTGTATTTTACCCCTAATGCCTTCGCCCTGAAAGTTTCCTGCCATGGTGGCAAACAATGTATTGTCTCTTGGGTTTAGATTGTACAGTATGGTTTTTGCCAGTTTATCCTGCTTTTCCATATGGTTAAGGAAAGCAGAAAGCGTTTCGGCATGCGTATAATCTCCTATAGAATCATATCCGGTATCTGTACCAATAGCATGTACTTTATGGGCGTTGCTATTTCGCAGAGCGCCTAAATGAAATTGCTGTACCCATCCTTTATCATGGTATAGTTTGCATAATTCGGTTAATACGTAAAAGGTAAAGGCTTCTTTAATTTCATCAGCCTGAGTATCGTTACCATTTAAAACAGCTTTAAAAACAGCTTCTAATTCGGTTATAGATATATTCCCTTTATTAGGGATATATGCCAACCCATGATCTGAAGCTACGCATCCGGCCTTATCAAAATAATCAATCCGTATGCTGTATGCCGCTATAAGCGATTCAAAATCTTTAATTTCTATACCACTAACTTCGCTTAGTTTTTGCACATAGTTTCTAAAATCGTTACCTGAGTGGATATTGAAAATTTTATCAGGACGAAAAGAGGGGAGTACTTTTGTTTTAAAACTGCTGTTTTGCAATGTAAAATGATGCTCTAACGAGTCTGCAGGATCATCTGTAGTGCCTACCATTGCTACATTAAAATGTTGAAGCAATCCCTGTGTAGAAAATGCATCCGCTTGCAGTTGTCTTTCTGTTGTATTATAAATACGTTCGGCACTGTTTTTATTTAGCAGCTCCTCGATCCCGAAAGGATTTTTAAGTTCCATGTGTGTCCAGTGAAACAAAGGGTTACGCAAAGTATGCGGTACTGTTTCACTCCATTTATTAAATTTTTCACGGTCGGTAGCATCGCCGGTAATGTATTTTTCTTCGATACCTAAAGCGCGCATGGCACGCCATTTATAATGGTCGCCCTTAAGCCATATATCAGTAATGTTTTCAAACTTTTTGTTATTTGAAATAGCTTCCGGCGAAAGATGCGAATGATAATCTATAATAGGCTGTTCTTTAGCAAATTCAAAATATAATTTTTCTGCTGTAGACGATTCCAGTATAAAATTGTTCTTTAAAAAATATGGCATAGTAGTGTAATTATTCGCCCATAATACCTAATTCTAACCCGCGCAATTCGGCAAGTCCGCGCAGCCTGCCAATGGCAGAATATCCCGGGAAAGTGCTTTTGTTAAGGTCATCCAGCATCTGGTGTCCATGATCTGGCCTAAAAGGTATTGGAGTGGTACGTTTGCCATTTTCTTCAACTGCAGCCTTCATAATTTTATACATATTTACCTCGCCATCAAGATGATCAGATTCATAGAAGTTGCCGTATTCATCCCTTCTTACATTGCGTAAATGCATAAAGTGCACACGGTGTTTTACAGCTTCAAATATTTCAGGCAGGTTATTATGTGTACCTGCGCCTAAAGAGCCTGTGCAAAAGCATATACCATTATATTCTTCGTTAACGGTATCAATAATATACTCAAGATCGGCCTTATTACTAACAATCCTTGGTAAACCTAATATGGCATAAGGAGGATCATCAGGGTGTATGGTCATTTTAATACCTTCTTCTATACAAACCGCTGCAATAGATTGCAGGAAATAAACCAGGTTAGCACGTAAACCATCAAACCCAATGGCCTGATAGGTTGCAATACTTTGACTTAAACTGTGTAAAGTAGTGCTGTCCTCGCCGGGCACTCCCATTAAAATTATATTTTCTAAATTCTCTTTTTCTTCAGCAGATATAGTGCTTTTTCGCTTTTCAAGCTGAGTCATTACTTCGTTAGAATAATCCTTCTCTGCATTCTCTCTTTTTAATATATAAATATCAAAATAAGCAAGATCTGCCCAGTTAAAATATAGCGCTTTAGAACCATCCTTCATTTCGAGGTCAAGTTGTGTGCGTGTCCAGTCGAGCACGGGCATAAAATTGTAGCAAACGGTTTTTAAACCGCAAGTGCTTAAATTTTTTAGTGACTGCCTGTAATTTTCAAGGTATTTTTCGGCATCCGCACTACGGGTTTTAATAGCTTCGTGCACCGGTACACTTTCTACGACCGACCATGTTAAGCCGGCAGCTTCTATTTCCTGTTTTCTTTTTGTAATCTCTTCTACAGTCCATATGGCACCGTGCGGTACATGGTGCAGTGCAGATACTATGCCCGTGGCTCCTGCCTGTTTAACGTCCTGTAAACTTACTGTATCATTAGGGCCATACCATCTCCAGGTTTGCTCCAGTTTATTTGCTTTTTTCATTAAATAAAATTATACGCCGCTCCAGGCATTAAATCCACCATCTACAAATATTGTTTCGCCATTTATAAATGCAGAGGCATCGCTTAGTAAATATACCAGTGTTCCCTGCAATTCTTCCGGCTCTCCTAAACGGCTGTAAGGAGTATTGTTTACAAATTTCTGAGCCCTGTCAGTAAATGTACCATCGGCATTGGTTAGCAGGTTGCGGTTTTGTTCTGTTAGGAAAACCCCTGGGGCAATGGCATTTATACGTACTTTATCGCCATAACGCAACGACAGTTCTGTACCCATCCATTTAGTGTACCCGTCTATACCATGTTTTGCCACGGTATAACCCAAAACACGTGTTATAGACCTGCTTGCAGCAAGCGAAGAAATATTAATTATAGACCCTTTTCCTTTTTCGGCAATTACCTGCCCAAAAATCTGGGTAGGAATAATCGTGCCGTATAAATTTAGCTCTATGGCCTTAATGGTATCCGAAATTTCAGCATTAAATAAATTATCATCAACACCTATTGTAGCACCGGGAATGTTGCCCCCCGCTGCATTTACTAAGCCATCAATAGTGCCAAAGTGCTCTAAAATTTCATTTTTGGCACGAATAACATCTTGCTCGTCCATTACATTAGCAAGAACAGCAATAGCTTCGGCACCCAGTTGTTGTGCCATTGCAACCCTTTCATTTGCCCTATCTTTGTTACGGCCCAGCACCACTATTTTTCCACCTGCCTGAGCAATAGCTGCAATAAAAGCCTCTCCTAAAATTCCTGTGCCACCTGTAACTACGATTACTTTATCCTTAAGTGAAAATTTATCTAAAATACCCATCTTTGTATGTTATAGCTTTTTACAATTAAAAATCAATATTACTCTGAAATTATGTTGTGAATAAATTTTTTCAACAAAATCAACTATATCGTATTAGTAAATTTCTGACGTATAACTTTGCTTAAGTAGCAGGCATAACGTATTTTTACAAATCGTAAATTACCCCATGAAGAAAGTACTTACTTTTGGCGAATTATTAATAAGGCTGCAATCATCATTACCTGCATTTATAAACGGGAATGAAGAAAACACAATCAGCGCATTTGCAGGAGGATCTGAAGCAAATGTTAGCATGGCCTTATCTAAGCTTAATATCCCTACGGCTTATTTTACAGCAATTCCTAAAAATGCCATTACCAGTGAAGCTGTTGCTGTTTTAAATAACAGTGCAATTGATACCTCTAAGATACTTTGGCAGGGCGACAGGGTAGGTACCTATATTTTACTATCGGCTAATGGGTTAACCAGTGGCGATGTAATTTACGATCGTAAATATTCGTCATTTAGCCAGCTTAAGGTTAATGATATTAATTGGGATACTTTGTTTGAAGGTTGCTCGTGGTTTCATTGGACTGCCCTTACTCCGGCATTATCGGGCGATATGGCTTTTTTAATAAAAAGAGTTCTTGAAGAAGCCTCCGGGCGTGGTCTTTTTATATCTGTAGATTTAAATTACCGGAGCAAATTGTGGCAATATGGCAAAGACCCGATAGACGTTATGCCTAATCTTATTGAACATTGCGATTGTATTATGGGCAACATTTGGGCTGCCAATAAAATGTTAGGCACTACAATTGACATCAATCTTGACAGGAAGACATCTAAAAGCGATTATATAGCTTATGCAAATAATGTTGCTGCACAACTATTTACCTTGTTTCCTAAATGTAAATATGTTGCAAACACGTTCCGCTTTATGGATAGTGCTAAACACAATTTACTATATGGCACATACCATGATCATGGTGGAAATTATGTTTCGGGTAGCTTAGAGACTAATAAACTTATAGACAGGATAGGCAGCGGCGATGCCTTTATGGCAGGTGTTATTGCAGGTATTTACAAGCATTATGAACCACAGCAAATTATAGACCTGGCTACACAAACCGGTTTTGATAAACTTTTTGTAAAAGGCGATTTTTTATAAAAATATAATTATGAATGATATACTGCATATAATAGAAAGATACCCTGTTGTACCCATTTTTTATGATGACGATATAACTAATTGTATAAATGCTGTAGATGGCTGCTATAAAGGGGGGGTAAGGGTGTTCGAATTTGTAAACCGTGGTGCCCTTGCCAAACAAAATTTTGAGCAGTTAATAGCATACAGGAATGAGCATTGGCCGGATTTAAAATTAGGTATTGGTACGATAAAAAATCAACAGGAGGCTTTAGATTTTATAGCCTTAAAAGCCGATTTTATTGTGAGCCCGCTTGTAAAAAAAGAAATAGCCGAAGTTACACTTCACAAGGGTATCCTTTGGATTCCCGGAGCTATGACCCCTACAGAGATAGACCTTGCACAAACATTAGGTGCTCCCGTAGTTAAGTTATTTCCCGGCGATGTATTAGGCCAGCAGTTTGTAAAAGCTGTTAAACCTTTATTTCCAGGTTTAAAGTTTATGGCTACCGGTGGCGTTTTAGTAGAAAAAGAAAATGTAAACAATTGGTTCTTTGCCGGGGTAACAGCAGTAGGTGTGGGTTCTAAACTGTTTGAAAACAGCAACTCTAAAAACGAACTTGAGCAGCGTGTAAAATCGATATTTAGTTGGGTACCTACAAAATAACTCTAAGTATATATTAAATTGGCCTAGAGCATATTATGAATATGCTATAGGCCAATTTAATAACAAGCAACAACGTACCCGCAACGATTACCGCGTTATTACCCTGTTTTTGCAAAGCTGTGCAATGATTTTTTAATTCGCTGGCACAATATTATTTATTATTTGTGGTGGCCTGTGCGGCTTTGTTCGGCGTTCCAGTCCTGGGTGCTGTCTTTTTTGTCGCGGTCGTCTTCGCGGGTAATCTCTCCTGATTTTGAGTAGTGTGCATTGTTGCTCACATTATCATCGGCGCTGGTAGTGTGCTCCGGTTGTTTTTTGTCGTTGTACATAATTAATACTTTTATTTAAAAATACTAATTATATAGGCACTGCCTGTTAAAGTTACTATAAATATGAATTTTTAGTTTCAGTAACATTTTAATACCTAATAAATAAGCTCTTCGACATTTTTCTTAATATTTTCTGATATTTTGGTAAGTGGTAAGTCGTTGCTGTCGGTACCAAAAGGATCCTCAATTTCTTCGGCAATAAGTTCTAAACTTGCAAGTACATAAAATATAAAAACAACTACCGGTATTGTATAATAGCCTAACTGAAATACGTAGCCAAAAGGTAGCGTTAACACATAAACAAAAATAAATTTCTTGATAAAAGCACTATAAGAGTAGGGTATAGGTGTATTTTTTATACGCTCACATGCACCGCAAATATCTGTAAAGCTTTGCATCTCGGCATTAAGTATTATAAGCTGGTCGCCGGTAATTTTTCCCTGTGTGTAAAGGTCATTAAGTTTAGCCATTATAGTTTTGGCAATCTGGTTGGGTTTATGTTTGTAATGATCTGAAGATAATATGGCATCATCAAAAAGTTCATGGCTTATATCTACATTTTTAAGGTGCAGGTTAAGTACGTGCGCATAAGCCGGAATAAGTTTTACAAAAATATCCTTATCCTCTTTATCTTTAAGCATAACTGCAAGCTTAAGGGCCATGTTTCGGCTATTGTTAACCAGTGCACCCCACATGCGCCGGCCTTCCCACCAGCGGTCATAAGCAGTGTTTGTTCTAAAAACGAGCAACAGTGAAATTACAAACCCCAGCATGGTATGCATCATAGAAATGTTTTTAACATGGCTGGTTTCGGGCAGGTTAAAATATCCCGTTTCTAAATATGCCACCGCAGCACAATATAGGCCAATACCCACCATGATGGGTAATAGCTTACGAAACGTATCGCCCTTATGAAACTGGAAAATAAACGAGAGCCACTCTTTAGGATTGTACGATTGCATACCAAAATATTATGTTGCAAAGATGCATAAAGATTTTTTAAAAATTTATTTTGGCAGTAAAAAGGCACAATATTGTTTATTAAGGCAAATGCCAACTTTTATGCTGTTAATAGTACAATTCAGGTTCAAATATTTTAACACAGGTAATTGATGTATCTTAATAATCTTTATGATGTTAATATATTCGAAAATTAATCTAAAATAATTTATAAAATCACGAAATATCGTAGATAAATTTTATTGCCTTTTTTTTTAATTTACTGGTTGTTAGGTTTTTTGTTTTTTGGTCGTTGGTTTGCAAACATATCATTAACATTAAAACACATTATAATGAAACTAATCCAGGCAGCACGCACTAACGATGTAGCGCAGGTAAAAAGGTACACTGGCCTTGAAGATATTAACCAGCGCGACGAATATGGCAATACACCCTTACTACTTGCAGCATATTACAACAACAACGAAGCTGTACTTGCTTTACTTAGAGCCGGTGCAAATACCGAATGTAAAGATAAGAGGGGCTATACTGCGCTCATGGTAGCTTGTTTTAAAGGCTATACCCAGGTTGCAAAATTACTTATTGAACATGGTGCTGTAGTGCACAGTGTTAATGGCAATAACGAAACTGCATTAACCTTTGCAACATTGTTAGGCCAGCAGGAACTTGTAAGGCTGTTGCTTATTTATGGAGCAGACCCTTTAAAGAAAGACCATACAGGCAATAATGCTATAGACCATGCGCGCATGCAGCAAAACGTTCATAATTATGAGCTTATGGTGGCTGCTACAAATAATTACCTGCTGTAAGTCCATAGTAGTAATTAAATAGTATGAAGTTATAGTGTTATGCATTTTTTGTAAAGCATAGGATTTCGAAACAATTTTAATATAAAACTGTAAGAATTATACCGAATTTTTTTAGGTTCCGTTCTTAATAAATTATATTTGTCTGCTACAAAGTAAGGGCCTATAGCGTCTTTTTACCATAAGTACCAAATAGTTAGATAAAAACGCTCAAATTTACAGTTTATGAAGTGCCTCATCATCGACGATAACGAAATTGCCAGGTCTATGCTTGCAGAGCTTGCAAAACAGGTTAAAGACCTTAATGTTCTTTCAGAATGCAGCAGTGCCATGGAAGCTTACAATTACATACAGGATAATCAGGTAGACTTGTTTTTTCTTGATATTGAGATGCCCGAAATGACCGGGCTGGAGCTTACAAAAAACTTAGGCGACTGCTGCCCGGTAATAATTTTTACAACATCTAAAAAAGAATATGCCGCCGAAGCCTTTGAGCTTAACGTGGCAGATTATTTAATAAAACCTGTAGTACCGGCACGTTTTATACAGGCTGTAAGCAGGGCACGCGATATACTAAACAGCCAGAAAGAAGATATTAAGATGACTGCCGAAGAATTTATATTTATAAGGGATACTAATATTGTAAGACGTCTTAAAATAGACGATATTTTATATGCCGAAGCGCTGGGTGATTATGTAAAACTGCATACTACAGATAAAATGTATGCCATACATAACACCTTAAAATCGGTAGAGGAGCGATTGCCGGCACAAGCGTTCCTGCGCATTCACCGTTCTTTTATTATTTCAATTAATAAGATAGACACTGTACAGGATGGCGGTGTGGTAATACTAAAAAAGTTTTTGCCTGTGGCAGATTCTTATAGAAAGACCTTAAACCAAAGGATGAATGTATTATAAAACCCACCGATGGTTTTGCCTTATTTAACCCTTTATTTTCCTGTTTCAACTATTATTATATTATAACATTTATTTTATCTTCTAATTTAACGCCCTCATTATGATTTTTTTAGATAAGATGAATACCAAACAGTTTACTTCGTTAATTTTTGCTGCTTTCATTACCGGAGTAGTATTGCTCATAATTGTGCAGTACAATTCGGCTACAAATATGGACAACCTTATAATAGGTAACGAAAGGCTTTTAAAAGAGATACAAACCACTAACAGGCTCAGGGAAATAGAGAGAGACATTATATGGGTAGAAAGCCGCCTTCGCGCTGCGATTGCTACCGATGATATAAGCCATATAGACGGGGTAGATGGTAAGATACAGGAGGTAGAAAATTATTTAGACTCGCTGCAATCTGCAGATACCAACCTTGAAGTACAAACCTATATACAAAGGTTAAGAGTGCTGGCACTACACAAACTGGAAAGCAAAAAAACAATACAAAATGACTATCAGCTATCGGGCAGGATGGATGATACAAGTATGATATCTAACCCCCGTGCCAGGAATATATCTAACGAGATAAGCGGCCTTACCCGCAAAATATACGACAGCAGGCAGCGTATGATACGCAAACTAAGCCTGGATGTGGAAGAAAGCGGCCGCAAAGCGAGGCTGTATGGTGCTTTAATGATAGGGCTTATTACGATATGCGGTTTCTTGTTGTTATGGTTTATAGTAAGCCGTATACGCAGGCAGAACCTGCTAATAGATCAGTTAGATATATCAGACAAAAAAGCCAGGGAATCGGCTATAATTAAAGAAAATTTTATGGCAAACATGAGCCATGAAATACGCACGCCGCTAAATGCAATACTGGGTTTTACAAATTTGCTTAAACAAAGGCAGCTTGATAAAGAGCCGGCTGAGTTTGTAAGCGCCATACAAAAAGCGGGAGAAAGCCTGCTTACCATTATAAACGATATACTGGACCTTTCTAAAATAGAGGCAGGTATGATGCGTATAGAGAATACCGCATTTAGTGTACGCGGCCTTTTTGATTCTATTAAAACATTGTTTGGCGAAAAAGTAAAGGAAAAAAACCTTGCTGTTAAGCTTGATATTGATGCCAGCGTGCCAGATACCCTTGTGGGCGATGCCACCCGCCTTACACAGATACTTGTTAACCTTATAAGCAATGCCATTAAGTTTACAGAAAAAGGGCATATACACATTCATATTTTTAACAAAGGAATTACAGATAATACCATACAGCTTGGCATAAGTATAAGCGATACAGGTATTGGTATAGAAAATGATAAGATAAACGGTATTTTCGACCGTTTTCATCAGGCGGAAGATTCTACTACAAGAAACTACGGTGGTACCGGCCTGGGGCTTGCCATAGTAAAAGATTTGCTAACGCTGCAAAACGGTAGTGTAGAGGTAAGCAGTGCCATAGGTAAAGGCAGCACATTTACAATGGTTATTCCTTACAATGTGTCCTTAGAACAGTTTACAGAGAAGCCTACAGCAAACAATGTTTCATTTAAAAACTTAGAGAAAGATACCAGGCTGCTTGTTGTAGATGATAATGAGATGAATCAGAGCCTTATGAAGCATTTGCTTAAAAGTTGGGATTTTGACCATGATATTGCAGGTAATGCTACAGATGCCATAATAATGCTTAAAAGCAACACGTATGATATGGTGCTTATGGACATACAAATGCCGGGTATGGATGGCTATGAGGCCACACAATATATACGCAGCCAGTTGCAATTACAGGTGCCTATTATAGCAATGACGGCACATGCACTGGCCGGCGAGCGAGAAAAATGCCTTAGCTATGGCATGAATGAATACCTCTCTAAGCCTATTGTAGAGCAGCAGCTTTACAACTTTATTATAAAATTTGTAAAAGGCGGTACAAAATCGGTTATTAAAAATGCCCCGGATAATTTTGTTACAAACAACAATTTTATAGATGTTACTTATCTTAAAGATATAAGTAAAGGCAATACGGTCTTTGAAAAGAAGGCTACTTCCCAGTTTCTTAACTTACTGCCACAGTCGCTTGAAAAGCTGGATGTTGCATTAGCTACAGATGATCTAAAAACAATAAGGGCAGTTGCCCACGACCTTAAAACAACAGTATCTGTAATGGGGCTTACTACAAAGCTGGAAAGCATACTGGAAACCCTCGAATTTTCTGATGATAAGGCGCATATTACAAGTGCCTTTTGCGATTTAAAAGATCTTTGCTTAAAAGCATTATTAGAGGCACAGCAATTTCACGATGCCTTGTAAAGCAGGTTTTATATAGAAGTACAAAATTTACCGTAGCAGCAGCACCTTAAAGTGCTGCTGTTTTTTTATAAGTATACCATATTTAAATGCCCTCCCTTAATCTGTCTTGTGCACACATTTATTTTAGATTGTAATTGAGCGCTCTTAGTGAACCTAAGGCCTTAAACTTTGCAGCATAAGAAGTTATAGCCTTGAGCTTTTGTTGCTTTTGTTTTAAGACGAAAGAAGATTTAGTATAAGTTAAGATATGTACACCTGGCAGATATAAGAGGCAACTTCTAAGCCCTTACTTACTAATTATATTCATTAGATTATTTAATCTGCCATAATAATTTTAGACACCAATAATACCACTTTTTCTAATGCCTTTTTCAACGACTCTAAATGCCTATCCACCGATTAGCAGCTTAAAAGAGCAGATAACATTATTAATTTTAACAAAAAATAAAGGATACAACAAAACCAATCATAACCCATAAAACTCAATTTCATGACACCACAATTACTTAACCCTGCAGCCTTTACAGTAAGGCCATTAGTACAAAAACAAAACGTTTCTGAAAAACAGGATAGCACAGGTTTTAATTTAGAGTATGCCATGCTACAATCATTGCATGCTAAAAATTCTTACTTAACTAACATCCTTGCCACAGCAAACATTGGTATATGGAGCGTAGACCTACAGACTAAAAACGTGAGCCTTAGCCCTGTAACTATGCTCCTTTTAAAAGACAGCACACACAAGCCATTAACCCTTACCAGCTTTTTACACAAGCTTGCCATTTCCGGACAAAGTGGCTTTGCTATTGCTGTAAATAAAGCATGCAAAACAAGAAATGCATTTGAGGAAGAAGTAAGCCTGATGTTTCCGGATGGCGAAAAGTGGTTCAGGATATCGGGTAAAGTAGTTGTAAGCAGCAGCACATCTAAAAAAATTGCCGGTGTAATTACAGATATTACCAGAGACAAAGTAACAGATATTAAAAGAAAAGACCAAATGGCATTTTTAAGCCACGAGTTAAAAACGCCGCTTAGTACTATAAAGCTATGCCTGCAAATGGGCATAAAAAAGGCTTATAAACACAGCGATTTAAAATCGGCCAGTATGCTTACTCTTGCAGACCAGCAGGTAGAGAACATGGTGGGCATGATTAATAATTCGCTCGATGTATCGCTTATAGAAAATAATAAGCTCACGTTGCAAAAATCAGAATTTGATGTATCAGAACTTGTAAATGATTTAGTGCATGAAATGGCTTTTTTAAATACAGAAACTACTTTTAAAACCGAACTAAACGATGCCATAATTATAAATGGCGACAAGACCAAAATTAAACAGGTGCTTACTAACTATATTTCGAATGCGGTTAAATTTTCGAATGCAAAAAGTACGGTTTATATTAAATGTAAAAAAGCAAGGAACGGTGTTACAGTAACCGTTAAAGACAATGGCACTGGAATTAGTGCCGACAACCAAAAACTATTATTTATGCGCAATTCAAGGGTTTGTATCGATCAGCCCGATGCACCCGGAGGCCACGGCCTGGGTTTATTCCTGTCTAAAGAAATTGTAGAAAGGCATAACGGCAGGGTATGGGTTAAAAGCCTTTTAGGCGAAGGAGCAACCTTTGGCTTTAGCCTGCCACTATAATACTACACATCCTCAATCAAACACAACCAATTAATAAAAAACATTATCATGGAAGATCAAAAATTAAGTTTCCGGTATCAATTAGAAAAAAAAGAACCCCATTTAGGCGAAGGCGGTATTACAAGAGGAGCATCTGTCAGGGATTTCCCTGCATCTGTAGGCCTTGCAGGGGTATCTATGCGGCTGGAGCCGGGCGGAATGAGAGAACTGCACTGGCATGCTAATGCTGCAGAGTGGGCTTATGTTGTTGCGGGTAATTGCCGTACAACCATAGTGCACCCGGATGGAACCACATATATAGACAGTTTTGGCCCCGGCGATGTTTGGTACTTTCCAAGGGGTTACGGCCATTCTATACAGGGAACAGGCCCCGGCGAATGCCATTTCATACTGATATTTGATAACGGCGATTTTTCTGAAGAGCATACCTTTAGCGTAACCGATTTTATATCGTGCGTTCCGCCGGAGGTTGCTGCCCAAAATTTAGGGCTTAGCTTAGAAGAGGTTGCCCGGCTGCCTAAAGATGAGGTATATTTTGCCAAAGGCGATGTGCCGGATGACGAATCGTTAATTACTAATTTTAGGAACGCGCCGGAGCTTACAAGCCTGCACAGATACCCATTGCATGCACAGCAGCCTAAACGTATACCGGGAGGTGGAACGCAACAAATAGTAACGGCTAAAGAGTTTCCTATTAGCAAGACCATGACGGGCAGCATTATAGAATTGCAGCCGGGCGCAATGCGCGAAATGCACTGGCACCCTGATGCTGATGAATGGCAGTATTACCTGAGCGGTACTGCAGAAATGACCGTTTTTCTTGCCGAACATACTGCCGTTACAGAACAGTTTGAAGCCGGAGATGCAGGCTATGTACCCATGGGTGCAGGACATTACATAAAAAATACAGGAACCGATGTGTGCCGCCTGCTTATAGGCTTTAACAACGGCGAATACCAGTCTATAGACCTAAGCGACTGGCTTAAAGGTGTGCCTAAAGCATTGCTTAAAGGTAACTTTAGTATTACAGATGAGTTGGTAAACCAGTTTCCTTCGCAATCTGAGTTTATTGTTAAAAAGTAGATAGCTGTAACAGCACTATAATAATGGCCACTCCCACTTTTAATTGGTTACAAAAACGATAAGAGTAGGAGTGGCTTCCTAATAATGGCGAATCATGAAACAGTTTAAATATGTAGAACAACTGAGTATACTACTTACCTTTTGTGCAGGGTACTGCGATGCGGCAACGTTTTTTGGAGGGCAGGGTATTTTTTCTACACACATTACAAGCAATTTTATTGTTTTTGTCTATGATGTTTTAAGTAAGGCTGATGCCAAGTCCTGGCTCAAACTTGTAACGTTACCGGTATTTGTTATAGCTTCTTTTACAGCCGAAAGCATATTTAGCAAGACTAAAAATGCAAACAGGCTTTTGCTGATAGAAGGATTATTGCTGCTGTTCGCAGGTACGGTTTCTATAATATTTAATTTATGGCATGTAAGCACTTTATGGGATGTTTACCTTTGTACTTTTACTACCGTTTTTGCCATGTCTTTGCAAAGTGCCTACAGCAGGGTGTTTAGTGCATCGTCTTACGGGCCTACAACGGCAATGACGGGTAATGTAACCCAGTTAGCAATAGATATTGAAAAGATTGTAAAATTAAACGGAGCTGTAAACAGGCGCGACTTAAAAAAACAGGCAACTTTAGTTTGTGGCTTTTTTACCGGTGCAGTTGTAGGTGGTATAGTTGCTAAAGAGGCAGGCCTTGCGGCAGTAGTTATTCCTGGAATTATTATTTTATATACATATACAGAGTTGCAAATAGCTGCTGGATACCGCCATAATATGCAGTAGCACCCAGCAATAAAATATTAAAAATCCAAACCTCAATAATTATATCGGGGGTTTGGATTTTTAGTTTTACAGTAAGTGGTAGGCTTGACTAATGTGAGTTTAGGATAAGAAAATTATTAATTCCTTACTGGAAATCAGAGCCGTTTCTATTTATTTGATACCGAAATTTAATCGCTACGTGATATTGGATGCAGACATTTCCCTTTAGGGAATACATTTCGGTAGTAGTTACAGATGCAATGTCTATTTTGCCGTAGGCAATTAATTTTAACCCTTATTCCTAACCCAGGTTAACTAATTTGCTTGTATACAGCAATAACATCTTCGTTGCCAAGCTTTTTATCCGCCTGCTGAAAAGTTTCGTACGTTGCCTCGGCAAGCGGTGTCCTTATGCCTTCGGCTTTAACCATCCTTAAACTTTTAGCCATATTTTTCAGGGCAAAAACAGGAGGGAAGTTGTTACATATAATTGCAATAGCTTTAAGCTTTAAGAAACTGCTGCCCATAGCACTGTTGTTTATCAGTTTTGCCAGGTCCTGTTGGCGCACGTCGTGTTCTTTAGCAAAATAAAAGGCTTCAGAGAGGCCCTGTGCCTGGAAGGCTAATAGCATATTCATAGACAGTTTTGCAGCATTGCCTGCACCATAGCCGCCTATCAGCATAGTAAGTTTACCCAGTTTGTCAAGCAACGGTTTCACAGCAGTAAAAGTTTTCTTATCGCCACCGGCCATAATTATCAATTTGCCATCTTTAGCCTGTATGGCATTACCCGCTACGGGCGCATCAATATAATCATTTCCTCCAGCTATGCACGCCTCAGCAATTGTCTTGCTTGTAAGCGATGTTACTGTACTCATATTTATAAATACCTTACCTTTTGCTGAGGTGCTTCGCAAACCATTAGTGCCAAAAAACACGTCATTAGAGGCATCGTCATCGGGCAACATTAAAAAAATAATATCACTTTCCATTATCAGTTCGCGGGTGTTTGCGGCAAGGCGCGCTCCCACGGTTCCATTTTCGATTGCTTTTTGGGCATTGCGGGAATAAATTATGAGATCATATCCCATTTTTAATAACCGCATTGCCATAGGATTGCCCATTGTACCCAAGCCAATCCATCCTATTGTTTTTTTCTCCATGATGTTGTATGTATTGTTGGTGTGAATAATGTGTAAAATTATGAACCTAAATACATTACGTAATTTTTAAATCGTTGGATGGGCAAAAACAATAGTTAAATCCCACCAATAGTAAACTGCTTATTTCGGCTCCAGCCTAAAGTTATTCATGTGGGTAAGTACAGAGCTAACATCGGTGTCCAAAAGTTTTAATGATGATTCAAGCTGGTTTAAAAGCGCAATTCGCAAATTAAGGTCGGATGTGCCAAAATTTCCACCGTTGCCAAACATGAGGTCATAAGTACCTCCATCAGTATCGGTGCCAAATTCGGTTAAGCTCCACCTTCTTTTTATATTTTCGCGGGTACTGTATTCACTGTCCTGTATGCTAAACTCTTTTGTATTAAGCAAAAGGTAAATAAACTGAGGCAGGGCCTTTGGTTTTTCGGGTCCGTACCATATATCGCCCAAAAAATTCCTTTGGTACTTAAAAGGTATTTTTTTGTTAGAGCTTTTAATCAAAGCTAAAGAAACAAGTCCGGTTATAACACCACCGGTAAGCAGTACCACATTTTGCGGCCCCTTTTTTTCAATAAGGGCAGGTGCCAGTCCTGTTGCAGCACCTGCAATTAATGAGGCTACCGTGAGCTTATTAGTGCTTTTTTGATTGCGGTTAATTAAAACTCCCGATATCCTTCGGGTGCGTTCCTGCTCGCAATACAACTCTGCAGCAGTGTTATCCATGGCATTACGTATTAAAACTATTTTTTGCTGGATTTTAAACTGCATCAGCATAAGCTTTTGTTCAGATGCGCCGGTGGTATCGGCAGCAAACGTAAGCGCTTTTTTAAGCTCCGGGATTATGCCGGTGGCATTAGCCAGTAAAATTTCTTTGCGTGAATAGCGTGCGGTTAGCTGGGTGTCATATTTAAGCAGCGAGTCGGTATTATACGTATTAGGAATTATATGCGCATCAATTTCAGAGCTTACCGGGAAGCAGTAGTCAATGTCCATAACAGCATTAGTAGTCAGGCCTTTTTTAGGAGAAGAACATCCGCATAGCAGGGCAGTGGTGCCAAGAATCAGCACAATATTTTGTAAAGTTGCAGCCATATTAGTATTCAAATTTTTGTATTAGCGGTATGTACTATAATTTAAAAAATCCAAAACCGGATTATTGCCGGCTTGGATTTTAATCAATTAAATTGCCAAAAAGTTACTTCGGCGTTATGTGTTTTAAATATTATTGTCTAAAATGTGCCCTAAGCATCCACGCCATTTCTTCATGTTTTTCCATAAGGCCTGTAATGTAATCGCTTGTGCCAAGATCTTTATAGGTTTCTGCAAACGGGTTAATGTTACCCCTTAAAAATTCGATAATACCTTCATGGTCTTCCAACAGTTCTTTAATAAAGCCCAGGCTGTCGTTTTTGCCCTGTTCCTGCTCTGTAAGGTGTGTAAGTTGTAAAACCTGATTTAAGGTGCCCGGTGCATAATGGCCTATTTTGCGAATGCGTTCTGCAACACTGTCCATCAATTCGTCAAGCTGCTGGTACTGCCCTTCAAAGAAAATGTGCATAGAATGAAAGTCAGGACCTTCAATATTCCAGTGTGCATTCCTTGTTTTGGTATACAGTACAAATTCATCTGCTAAAAGTTTAGCTAACTGATCGGCAACTGCCTGCCTGTTGTCTTTAGAGATTCCGATTTTTGGTTCCATAGATCTGTTTTTTGCGGTGTTGTTTTCAATGGTTGTGGTGCTCATGATATTGATTTTATGTTGATTATTTCTTTATTGTGATGTAAAAGTACACACAGCAAAGCATCATTAATATAACCAATCGTTGAGTAGGCAAATACTGTCGTTAAAAAATGATAAACAGTACATGAATACCAAACGCAGCATAAAGTTAATAAACATTATTCAGTAAATACATACAATAGTATATAAAATAATTTTGGTTTAACTTTAAATACCAAAGCTTTATATGCTGCGTTTACCGATTGTTTTTCCCTATTCGACTAAAAGTTTGTACATCCTCTTATATATATCTGTTTATTTACTTAAAAACTCACAGAATAATGAAAACACAAGAACGATCACTAAAAAAGAAATTTGTGGCAGTGGTGGCCATAATGGGTATAGTCTTTATTGGGATACAATTTTACCGGCCTGAAATTCCTAATCTGCCGGTAGTGGCCGATTTTAAAGGACCGGCAAATGTAACCGCTATTTTTGAAAAATCGTGTTACGATTGCCACTCAAACAAAACCGAACTGAAATTGTTTGATAAGGTACAGCCTGCTTATACCCTTGTGGCACAGGACGTAAAAGAGGGCAGGGCAGGGCTCAACTTTTCTGAATGGGGAAAGCTGGCACCCGGCGACCAAAAGGCCAAGCTGTTTGAAATATTAAACCAGGTTACTACCGGTACCATGCCGTTACCTAATTACCTTGCGCTGCACCACAATGCAAAACTAAGTAAAGACGATGTGGCGGTGCTGCAAAATTACATTGCCGGACTCATGGTAGAAAAGGTAGAAGATACCGCCATGGTTAATGCCCGCGACAGGCAGCTAACAGCAAAAGCGAACAAGATGACAAAAGTGCCCGTTACACTAACCGGCGTGCCTTATGTAGATGGTTATGCATCCTGGGATGTTATAAGCACCACGGATAGGGCAGATAATAACACCATGCGGGTAATTTATGGTAATGCACTTGCCATAAAAGCCATACATGACAACAGGATTAACCCGTGGCCTGATGGTGCGGTAATAGCTAAAGTTGCCTGGGATAAAATTCAGGATAAGGATGGTAACAGCACCACAGGTGCTTTTAAGCAGGTGGAATTCATGATTAAAGATTCGGGTAAATATGCTGAGACGAAAGGTTGGGGTTGGGGTAGGTTTAAAACCCTTAACCGCGAGCCTTATGGCAAAACCATCGATTATGCCACAGAATGTATTAACTGCCACAGGCCGGTTGCCAACAATGATTTTGTATTTACTTTACCTATAAAACAATAGCGCTATGTTACCTAAAATAAAATATTTAGCCATTATGACATGCTTAGCACTAATCCTGACAGCATGTACCACAACACCTAACAACCATGCAGGAGAATTAAACACCAGGGCATCATTACCTGATGGTTTTAATTTTAAAAGTAAGGGCCTGCATGTAATTACGAGCAGCATTAATAAGAAAGAAAATACCACAGCGGTACTGTATGGTAATGCCGCAGCACAAAAGTTTGCAAAGGCAGTAAACCCGGCAGATTCTGTTGGGGTGGTGATGACACTTGTAACGTGGAATGAGGAAGATGACGAGCGCTGGTTTGGCGCGCGTATACCGGGAGATTTGCTGTGTGCCGAAACGGTTACCATTACCGGTAAACCCGATGCACCACAAATAAAGTTTGAGCTATTTAACGGTGCGTTGCTTAAAAGGGAAACGGATACTGATGGTATAGATACCGCACAAAGAATTAAATACATACTGGGGCAAAAGGCAAGCATATTACCACAGTAAAAAAGAAAGTCCCGCTATCTCGAAGATAACGGGACTTAACAAACCAACCAACCAATTATTAACAAACCTTTCAGGATAAATCCTTCAGATTCATATAATGTATAAAGCAACTTGCGTGCCAAAGTTTGTTATAGTGTAATTTATTTTGTTACACTAAGTTACGACAACCTTGTAGTTGGATAATTTTTTATTAGTTATAAATTGAATTAAGCAGAATGGCAGGGAATTTAACCACAAAGCACACCAGGTTTTTTGCGCGGGTCACGGGGCTAAACAGCTAAAGTTGCTATATGCAGGTACATAAAGCTGTAACGAAAAGCAATAGTTACTAGTAACAGGCACAGCATTGTGTTCTTAAAATCCAAGTGCCGACTTTGTGCACTTTGTGAAAAACCTGGTGTACTTTGTGGTAAAAAACGCGTAATACAAACTGTTGTATACCAATTTAATAATTCGCCACAACAAGCAACACAATAAAAAACAAAAGGAACAGGATAAAAATAATGATGTAGTTCCTGCTCAGAGAATCTTCGGTTACATCTGCCGTTGTCGTGTTCTGTGCTGTTTTGCTTTCCTTATGCAGTAGCGTTAGTTTATCGGTAAAGCGGGGGTCGCCGTCGGCAAGTTTTGTAAGCTTGGCGTAAAGCCCTGTTTTATACGGCTCACTAAGGAAAATACAGCAGGTTAACACCTCGTCTATAATAAGGTTGTTGGTGGCGATATCACGCACTGTAATTAAGAATGTAATGGTTTCGTGCGACAGTAAATCGTCTATAATTTTATACAGCGCATCCTGCTTAATGCGCCCGTTGGCATTTAAAACCCGCTCCTTAATGCGTTTAAAAAGAATAAGGAACGTTACCGGCGTTTGCCTGCCGCTGCCTACATCCTGACCGTTGTAGTTTTTGTAATGTCCCTTGGTATAATCGTAAGCATTGCGTTTGGCAACATCGCCAAGAATAATATACGATTCTGATATTTCTTTGAATCGCTCCTCGCTTTCCTTACTGCCATTATTTTTATCGGGATGATACCTTACCGCCAGCAACCGGTACGCCTTTTTTATCTCTGCCTGAGATGCGCTGGGTTTTACCTCCAGTATTTTGTAGTAGTCTTTCATCGGGATATTTGGAGCGGCAATTTACCAGTTTTGCATCAAAAGCCCTGAAAATTCTAAATAATTATTTTAATTTTCGTTGGCGTGGATTTTGACCATTACATTAATCATTGAATTCTATTTCTGATATATTTTGAGAACTGAACGTACTGACGTTTTCATTAGAAATTACATCTAATTGGAGTTGATAACTTGGAACACTATATGAATCACCATGATATTTAATATTGAAATCCATAATGTCAGTACCTTTTTCATATAGAGGATTATGAAAAAATTTACCTTTGCATTGATTATTGTCAGATTTTGAATACCAGTTTTTTCCGTACGCTATTTTTAAATAATACATGCCTTCTGGAATATTGTTAATTAAATAGGTTGTACCGCTATTTATATATACATATCTTACACATATATTTGTTTCTAAATTCATCACCTTAATTACGACATCAGTACCTCCTCCAACATGTACTTCTAATTTATTATCGATTTTTCCGTTATAAGGTCTAAAATTATAGCATGAGGACATTTGCCCATTCTTAATGTTTCTTTCTTTCCATCCTTCATCTAACCATTTATCTTTTTGATTATCAATTGTATTTTCTTGATTTAATTTTTCAATATTATTATTATTTAAAGAATCTTTTTCTTGTATTTGATTATTAGAACTATAATTTAGGCTACTATTCTGTGTGTTATTGACTTCTTCATCAGAAATCGTTTTATTAATATTTTTTGAAAATATGAAAATTATAAATATTGCACAAAGAATAAAAAAAATAGGAGTAAATCCACCAGAAGATTTTTGTTTGATAGGTTGACGAACGATATTTTCTGTCGGTATTTTTTGTTTAAACTTCCTGATAGTATCAATTAAATTTTCGTCTCTATTAGCCAATGTTAATAGCTTTGGTTTAATGATTTCGTATGATGAATCATTTATAAATGATGCACAGATTAAAATTTCGCCGATTATCATTTTATTAACTTCCGGAGTTGCAACCTGCATTAAAAAGTCGATATGCTGATTTGAAAGTATTTCGTTGATAGACGAAAAGAGAGCAAATGAATTTATGTTACCAGGTTGTGCTTGTAGAACTTTGTTCTTAATGTCATTGAATATTTTCAAAAATGTTATAGGAGTAATTTTCTCACTTTCTTGTGAAGTATCGCGATTACCGGATTCTTTTAATCTTTCAGAATCATATCTTTTTCTTTTATCTATATCAATGAGTATTGTATAGGCTTCAGTTATGTATTTGAAAATTTCTTCATATCTTTTATCTCCATTATTCCTGTCTGGATGATATTTTAAAGCTAATTGCCTATAAGAACGTTTAATTTCATCAATGGTGGCTTCAGAGTGTATTTCTAGTATTTTGTAGTAATCTTTCATTTAGTTTGAATAAGAATAAATAGTTCAAATAAACAAAATCAAAACTCATATCGCAAATAAATTTTTTATAGTCAGATATTTATAAAAATAAAGCGCACTTATAGACGCTATATTTTCATAAATTAATAGTATGTTAAACATTCATTTACAACTTCTCCCTTAAATATTCTCCAGTAACACTCTTAGGGTTTTTAGCCACCTCTTCAGGAGTACCAAACGCCACGAGGTGCCCGCCATGCTCACCACCTTCGGGGCCAATGTCTATAATATAGTCGGCGCACTTAATCATGTCGAGGTTATGCTCAATTACAATTATAGAGTGGCCTTTATCTATCAGGGCTTCAAACGATGCCAGTAGTTTTTTAATGTCATGAAAATGCAGGCCGGTAGTAGGCTCATCAAACACAAACAGGGCTTTCTCTTTAGTAACACCCTTAACCAGGAACGATGCCAGCTTAATACGCTGTGCCTCGCCACCCGAAAGGGTAGAGGAGCTTTGGCCCAGTTGTACATACCCCAGGCCAACATCCTGTAGTGGCTGCAGCTTGGTCATGATCTTGGTTTGTTTATGTTCGGTAAAAAAGGCAACGGCATCATCTACCGTCATGGTCAGGATGTCGTCTATGTTCTTACCCTCAAAGGTAACTTCCAGTATTTCTTTTTTAAAGCGCTTGCCATGGCAGGTTTCGCATTCCAGGTGCACGTCGGCCATAAACTGCATCTCTATGGTAACTTCGCCTTCGCCCTTGCAGGTCTCGCAGCGGCCGCCATCTACGTTAAACGAAAAGTGCTTGCTTTGGTACCCGCGTATACCCGACAGTTTTTGCTTTGCAAACAAATCGCGGATATCATCATACGCCTTAATGTAGGTAACCGGGTTAGAGCGCGAACTGCGGCCTATAGGGTTCTGGTCTACATATTCAATATGTTTTATGTGGCTGTAACTACCGCGAAGCTCTGTAAACTGCCCGGCTTTTTCGCCCACGCCCGTTAGTGTTTTTTGCAGGGCGGGGAACAGTATTTTTTTAACCAGCGTACTTTTGCCGCTACCAGAAACCCCCGTAATAACAGTAAGGCAGTCCAGCGGAAAAGTAACATCGATGTTTTTTAAGTTGTTTTCGCGTGCGCCAATAACATCGATATGGTTCTTGAATTTCCGGCGTTTTTTAGGTATGCTTATTTCCAGGTCGCCGTTAAGGTAACGCGCCGTAAGCGAGTCAGATTTCAATATCTCCTCATAGGTTCCCTGCGCTACCAGTTCGCCACCAAGAGTTCCTGCTTCGGGGCCAATGTCAATGATCATGTCGGCGGCCTTCATAATATCCTCGTCGTGCTCTACCACAATAACGGTGTTGCCCAGTTTGCGCAGGCCTTCCAGCACGGTAATAAGGCGCTCGGTATCTTTAGGGTGCAGGCCAATGCTTGGTTCATCCAGTATGTACATAGACCCTACAAGGCTGCTGCCCATAGAGGTAGCCAGATTTATACGTTGGCTCTCGCCACCCGACAGTGTAGCCGAACGGCGGTTAAGTGTTAAGTAACTAAGCCCAACTTCCTGCAAAAATGCAATGCGGCTGTTAATCTCTACCAGTAATCTTTTTGCGACTTTAGCATCATATTCGGATAGTTCCAGCGTGCTGAAAAACTCCGCAAGGTTTTTTATCGGCAGGTCTACAAGGTCGCTTATGGTGCGGCCTGCAATCTTAACATAGTTAGTTTCCGGGCGCAGGCGTTTGCCTTTACACTCGGGGCATTTGGTCTTGCCACGGTAACGCGAAAGCATTACACGGTTTTGTATCTTATAGTTTTTCTCTTCCAGCTCTGTAAAGAAATCGTTTAGCCCGGTAAAGTATTTATTACCCGTCCATATCAGGTTACGGTCGCTTTCAGATAATTGAAAATACGGTTTATGTACTGGGAAATCGAATTTATGGCTATTGTTAACCAACTGGTTACGGTATTCGCCCATGCTCTCCCCCCGCCACGGGAAGATAGCATTCTCAAAGACTGACAATGCTGTGTTAGGCACCACCAACTCTTCGTCTATACCTATAATACTGCCATAACCCTCACACGAAGGGCAGGCACCATAGGGGTTATTAAAGCTGAACAAATGCACATTAGGCTCCAGGAACGTAATGCCATCAAGTTCAAAATTATTACTAAAAACAAGGCGGTTGCCGGTGCTTACTTCCTGCAAAAACGTTTCGCCCTTACCTTCGTAAAAGGCAGTCTGCACAGCATCGGCAAGGCGGTTGTAAAATTCTTCTTCGTCTTTTACCACAATACGGTCTACTACAAGCAGCACCTCTTTATTGGCAAAATCGACATCGGCAAGTTCGTCAAGGCGCAGGGTTTCGTTGTCCACTAATATGCGGGCAAAGCCCTGTTGGAGCAGCACGCCAAGTTTCTCCTCTATGGTGCGGCCATTTTCTATATGTACGGGGGCAAGCAGCAGCCAGCGGCTGTCCTGTTCCAGTTTTTTAATTTCGTTAATAACATCGGTCACCGTGTCCTTTTTTACCTCACGGCCGGACACCGGCGAGAAGGTATGGCCTGCACGGGCAAACAACAACTTAAGATAATCGTAAATCTCTGTGCTTGTGCCCACGGTGCTTCGGGCATTGGTAGTATTTACCTTTTGCTCTATGGCAATAGCGGGGGCAATGCCTTTTATATATTCCACCTTGGGTTTATCAAGACGGCCTAAAAACTGGCGTGCATAACTGCTAAGGCTCTCCACATAGCGGCGCTGGCCCTCGGCATAGAGGGTATCGAACGCAAGGCTCGACTTACCCGATCCCGATAAACCGGTAATAACCACCAGCTTATTGCGCGGTATGGCTACATCAAGGTTTTTAAGGTTGTGCAGCTGCGCACCTTTTATTAGTATGTTTTGTTTAGGATTTAGGGTAGCAAGATTGGTCTTTATCATGGCGAAAATTGAATACGCAAAGATACGGGTTTTGAAGGAGAATTATGTTAAGGGAAATAGAAGGAAAATATTATATTTGGGTAGGTTAAATGAACACTATGGAGAAAATTGTAGAAGGGGTTTTTGAAGTTATAGATAGTTTTGTAATCAGGCAAAGAGGTGAATTTTATTTAATCGGAAACCTTAAAGAGGGTAAGGTCAATAAAGATTGGTTTTTAAATATTCCATTTACTAAGTCATTGGCACTTACAGTAAGAATAGCAGCCATTGAAGATTTAGAAATGACAAATGATTCTACTATTTATAAATTGCTAATAGTTAACGGAGATACAGAATTTTTAAACTTTCTGTTGGCAAATAATATAGCAAATGAATATTTAGACATTACAATTACAGGTAAAGATTAAAAACACACCCCTAACCCCTCTCAAGAGGGGAACCAACTACACTCGGTCGTGAAGATGTAGACTTAAATAGTTAAGGTTTTTAATTAATCTTAGAATGTACATAAGGGTAAGTATAGAGTTTGAGTGTAGCTGGCTCCCCTCTTGAGAGGGGCAGGGGGTGTGTTAAGAGAACGAACAATGAAACGCAAAATAATTCCTTACAACTCACATCTTAAAGAACTGGCGCGGCAGCTGCGTAACAGCAGTACAAAGGCCGAAGTTATTTTGTGGCAAATACTTAAGCGCAGGCAAATGTATGGTTATGATTTTGACAGGCAGAAACCAGTTGACAATTATATACTGGATTTCTTTTGCCATGAGTTAATGCTTGGTATCGAGGTTGATGGCTACTCGCATGAACTAATAGAAATCTATAACAAGGATTTAGTTAAAGAAGCTAAGATGAATGAGTTTGGAATTACTGTTTTACGGTTCTCTGACTTTCAGGTTTTAAAGGATACGGAGAATGTAGTTCGGGTTATAGAGCATTTTATATTGGAACATGAAAAATTGAATAAAGTAACACAGATATAACCTCTATATTGAGGCTTGGATATAAAGTATATAAATAACATTAAAAAGGACACACCCCTAACCCCTCTCAAGAGGGGAACTAGCTACACTCGGTCGTGAAGATGTGATTGTAATATAGGGTTTTAAATAAAAACTAAAATAAATAGAACACACCTTTTAACATCAATACACACCCCTAATCCCTCTCAAGAGGGGAACTAGCTACACTCGGTCGTGAAGATGTGATTGTAATATAGGGTTTTAAATAAAAATTAGAATAAATAGAATACACCCTATAACATCAAGAAACACCCCTAACCCCTCTCAAGAGGGGAACTAGCTACACTCGGTCGTGAAGATGTGATTGTAATATAGGGTTTTAAATAAAAATTAGAATAAATAGAATACACCCTATAACATCAAGACACACCCCTAACCCCTCTCAAGAGGGGAACTAGCTACACTCGGTCGTGAAGATGTGATTGTAATATAGGGTTTTAAATAAAAATTAGAATAAATAGAATACACTCTATAACATCAGGACACACCCCTAACCCCTCTCAAGAGGGCAACCAGCTACACACAGCAATAAAATCTGAATAAATTTTTTTAGTCTGTGGGGAGTAGTGCTAAATACTGCCGTACAACCACTCCGCAAAATCAGGCACCGTATAAAATAATTCGTCAGGATGCAATGAGATTAGTTTATCAGGTTCGGCGGTTTCTGCCCATGCCGCGGTAACAATAGGTATACCCGTTTCGCGACATGCAGTAATATCGCTTGGTGCATCGCCCAAATAAATAACCTCATCATTAGCAAGGTCACTCCACTTGTTAAGTATAGCCTTAATACCCTGCGGCTTGCTCGGTCCGGTGCGTATCCCTGTCTCTAAAAAATCAAAATAATGTGCAATGCCAAAACGCTGTAGCGAAATATCGGCACTGGCTTTTCCCTTACCGGTAACCATCGCGGTGCGGATACCTTTACTTTTCAGGGTTTCCAGTATTTGCGGCATACCATCAAACACCGCGGGGCACATATCGTGCAGGGCAGTGTATTGCGTAATGTAATCGGCAACGCCTTTATCGTAAAAATCAGGGGCAAGGGCTTCTATCGTTCCTTCCTCCGATGGGCCAAAGGTAGCAATGATCTCCTCATCAGATACGTTACGGTTAATCAACGGCTCAATAGATTTCCTAAAGGCGCTGATGCACAGCGGTAATGTATTGGCTAAAGTACCATCAAGGTCAAAGATTACGGCTTTTATTTTTTGTTGCATATAAGTTTAGATTGTAGAGACGCATTGAATGCATTTTTAATAATTTAAATTTTGGAAAATGCATTCAATGCGTCTCTATGCATTACACCCCCTTAATCGCCTCAAAAGTCTGCGAGGCAATATCCTCAGCATCGGTAAGCATATTATCGCCCATAGATGATGTCATTTTATACCCCAGCCCGGCGGCAATAGCCTGCCCCACAAACGGTATCCACTTCGAGATCTCTTTTTTGGCAAAGCCCATACCGGCTTTTTTTAGCAGCAGCAATATGGCTTCACGTCCTATATATTTAGATGCAAACTGCACCGCTTTGGCAACAATTACTTTCGATTTGTTATCACCCAAAAGGGTAGAACTGTAATGTATCTGCTCCTTTTTAAGGCCGTAAATTTCCTGTATATCGGTACTCATTTTATAGAGCAACCCAAGATCTACAGATATGTCCAGGCCAGGTATAGGGTTTAAGCCATTCGCTGCCGAAAGTGCCGCATAGCGGGAGATCAGTTTTGTAGAAAGGTCGCGTTTTTCTTTAAGCAGGTTGTGGCTAATCACGTTAACATCGGCAATAAAACGCTCGCGCTTTATGCTGTTAAGGCTGTTTGAAATATCGTCGAGTAGCTTGTTAAGATCGTAACGGGTAGGATAGTCGGCAGAGGTAAGGTAAATACCTTTTACACTATAGCCATCAAGGCTTTTCTTTAGGTCGGCATAAATACTGTTGTATGTTTCTTCTTCGGTAATGCCGCGTTTAAGGGCACGGTCAATAGAAAAGTCGAGCTTTGTGCGCACCGGGAACACGGGAATTTTAAGTTTAGAAATCTCGGTAATCAGGTATAGGTCATCTTCAAAAAAACGGTCGGACGTTACAAGTATTACACAGTCAAAATTCTTAATACCCATAGTCTCAATATAAGTATCCATAGGGAAGTTAATTGTTGAACTTCCCGGCAGGTCATAAAACAACAGTCCCTTGTGCTCTATGGGTTCGCTGATCTTTATAGTGGTTTCTATTTCGCCTACGGCAGATACTTCTTCGCCCACAATAGCGTTAATAAGCGATGACTTTCCTGTACCGCTGCGGCCTATAATGCCGCACTTTACCTTTGCATTTTTAAAATTTTCCAAATCCTGTTTACATTGTTCTAACGCCTGCGTTATATTACCGTTCCCTATGTTCATTGAGTTATATACTTGATAAATCAAATATAGCGAACTTTGGGTTAAAGGTTTCTTAAATAGATAAACAATGTTAAGGCATTAATCTCGTTAAGATAAACGGCTGTTTTCGGGATACTTAATTAAATGCAGATATAATTTATACATAAAATAAAATACTATAATAAGTAATAAAAATACAAGCAGATCGGTTAATAATGTGGTTGTAAAATCATTATTTGTTGTGGTCACAGTTTCCATAGTTTAATTTTTAGGGGCATTAATACTATTTTGCTAATTTACGGATTACCTCACTACCAAAAAATACCCATTGATAGGGATTTTTTAATTTCTAAATCGTTTTCGTTTTTAATTAAATTATTGATTTTCATATATTTATATTTTTTGCTTGTCAACGCTTGTATTCCAGCCTTGCTACGGAAATAAGTTTCCTGCTGTTACCCAATTTTATTACATTTGGTTTTTATACTATCCTTGTTTATGAAGCAATTATTTACCTGCCTTTTTATTTGTACATTCCTGTCGTTACAGGCGCAGCTTAAAAGCCCTATCGATTTTTTACCATCTTATGGCAGGCAGGTAACATACCACTACCAGGTAGAGAATTACTTTAATTATCTGGTACAAAATTCGGGTTATATACAGCACAAACCTTACGGACAAACCAACGAGGAACGCGGACTGAATGCATACTACATTTCTACCCCTGAGAATTTAAAGGATTTAGAAAATATTCGCCAGAACAATTTGTACAATATAGGCATGGGGTTAAAGCCTGCCGTTGCTATAGATAAGGCTATTGTATGGCTTAGCTTTAACGTGCATGGTAATGAACCCGCAGGTACAGAGAGCGCCATGAATGTGGCTTATGAGCTTATAAACCCTGCTAATACTGCCACTAAAGAATGGCTGCAAAATACTATTGTTATACTGGACCCGTGTGTTAACCCCGATGGTTTTTCGCATTATGGCAACTGGCTGCGAAGCATTAGTGGTAAGGAACCCCACGCCGGCACAACCGACCGTGAGCACATGGAACCGTGGCCGGGCGGGCGTGAAAACCATTATGCGTACGACCTTAACCGCGACTGGGCATGGCAGGTACAAACCGAAACCCAGCAGCGCATGGCGCTTTATAATGAGTGGATGCCTATGGTACATGTAGATGTACACGAAATGGGTTTTAATGAGCCGTACTTTTTCCCGCCGCCGGCAGAGCCTATGCACGATTATATTACACAGGCGCAAAAAGATTTTTATAGTGCTATAGGCGAAATGACCGCCAAAAAATTTGATGCCAACGGCTGGAGTTATTTTACCCGCGAGGTTTACGATTTGTTTTATCCCAGTTATGGCGATACCTACCCGTCGTTTAACGGTGCGGTGGGCATGACATATGAGCAGGGCGGTATAGGGGCAGGCCGTGCTGTGCAATTGCGCAACGGCGGTACACTTACCCTGCAGGACAGGATAGACCATCATACCACAGCGGTACTTACAGCTGTAGAAACAGCATCATGGCAAAAAGATAAACTTGTTAAAAATTTTAAGGCTTATTTTAAAGACAGCCGCGAGAACCCTAAAGGCAACTACCGCACTTATATAGTTAAAAACAACGGCAAGACCGAAGAGCTGGCTAAACTGCTCAGCCGTAATAAAATACAGTATGCCTATGCCGATGAAACTAAAAAACTAACGGGCTATCATTACCAGAGCGATAAGGATAAAGATTTTACGTTAGAACCTAATGATCTTATTATTAGCATCAATCAGCCTAAAGCTTTATTAACGCAGGTGTTGTTTGAGCCGCAGCAACATTTAAGCGACAGCCTGTCTTACGATATTACTGCCTGGGCACTCCCGCATGCTTACGGAGTAGATAGTTACGCGCTTAAGCGTGAACTATATGTAAAAACTAAGACTGAAGTAACTTATAGAGGAAAGTTTGAATATGACAGGGCGTATGCGTATTACATTCCGTGGAACGGCAGGGCATCAGCAAGAGTTTTGGCACAGTTGCATAAAAATAAGATCAAGGTGCGATCGGCACGCAGGGCAGCGCTCTACAGGGGGATAAAAGTTAGCCCCGGCGACCTTGTGGTTTTAAAAGGAGATAACAGTCAGTTAAACGAATTTAAGCAGGCCATGACTGTACTACTTGAAGGCAAGCGCGATTATGAAGTTATAGAAAGCGGTTTTGCCATTAATGGGTCAGATCTTGGTGGAGATTCCTATCCGTTGCTTGATGAGCCTAAAGTACTCTTAGTGGCAGGCAAAGATGTAAGCGGTACCGATTTTGGCCAGGCATGGTTTTATATGGACGAGATTATAGATTACCCGGTAAGCATTGTTAGCCTTGAAAATTTAGGCACTATAAAAATGAACGATTTTAATACCATCATATTGCCCGACGGCTGGTATTCATTATCTGAACCTGAAAAGGTGCGTATAGATACTTTTATAACTAATGGTGGTAAAGTAATTGCTATGGCAGGCGCTTTGAATATATTTGATGACAGGCCCGGTTACAGCCTTACTAAATATGCGACTGATGCGGCACGCGATGCTGCCAAAGGCCAGGCAGACGAGGAGGAACTTAATGCCCGCTATTACAATTACGAAAGCTTTTTAAGGCGTGGTATATCATCATTGGTAACCGGTGCCATAATAGAAAATACTATAGACAAGACCCACCCGTTAAACTATGGGCTGGGGGATAAATACTTTAGCCTTAAAATAAGCGATGCCCGTTACCAATTGCTTAAGGGAGCTGTAAACACGGCTTATATTCCTACAGGTTTTAAAAGCTTCGGGTTTATTGGGCACAGCCTTAAAAAGAACCTTGCCAATACCGTGACTTTTGCCGTAGAGCAAAAAGGGCAGGGACAAATAATTTATATGGTAGATAATCCGCTGTTCCGGGGGTTTTGGGAGAATGGCAATTTATTGTTTAGCAATGCGTTGTTTTTAGTTGATTAATACGATACTAAAGATTAAAATTTGCGGTTACTATACTAAATACCAAACTATGAAATTAGCATTTATAACCTTATTTACATTGCTTGTAGTAAGCTGCAGTAGTGATAACGATGATAATTCGGGCAAAAGCGGAAATGAATCGGGCCGTAACTTTAAGCAGGACATGCGTGATTATGTTATTGGCATTAGCCAGGCTGCTAAAGCCGTTAACCCTAACTTTGCAATAATTCCGCAAAACGGCATTGAGCTGGTTACCACAAATGGTGAAGATGATGGCACTCCCGATGCTACTTACCTAACAGCGATAGATGGTAACGGGCAGGAAGACCTTTTTTATGGTTATGACAGTGACGATAAGGCTACCAATGCCGAAGATACTGCTTACCTGCGGACTTTACTTAACATATCTAAAAATGCGGGTAACACCATTTTAGTTACCGATTATACTTCGACAGCTTCTAAAATTACCGATTCCTATTCTAAAAATGCTGCGGCGGGCTATGTGTCTTTTGCGGCTACACACCGTAGTCTTGATAATATTCCGGCAGGTACGCCCCGCAACGTAAATTCAGATAATATTACCTCCTTAAGCCAGGCGAAGAACTTTTTATACCTTATAAATCCCGAAGGTTATGCTACCAAAGCTGCTTTTATAAATGCGGTTACCGCAACAAACTATGATGCGGTTATTATGGATTTGTTTTTAGAAAACGAACTGTTTACCGCTGCTGAAGTGGCGCAACTGCGCACTAAAGCTAATGGTGGCAAACGATTGGTTATATGCTACATGTCTATAGGCGAGGCCGAAGATTATCGTTACTACTGGCGGAATGGTTGGACTAATAACAAGCCCGACTGGATAGCTGCCGAAAACCCCGACTGGCCGGGTAATTACAAAGTAAAATACTGGAATGAGGAGTGGCAGGGGCTTATTTATAAAAATAGAGATTCGTACCTTAGCAAAATAACCAATGCCGGGTTTGACGGCGTGTACCTTGATATTATTGATGCTTTTGAGTATTTTGAAAATTAACTAATGGAAAAATTCAGGACTAACGGTTTTTACCTTTTAACGCTTTTAGGCTTCATGGCCTTTACCACGCCGTTTATAAAATATCCGTCTTCGGTAAAAATAACAGATGCAAATCCGCTTTACATACACTATGAAAAGCTTACTGGACTTGACATGGTATGGGAATCTGTCGAAGTATTATTATTCCCGTCTGACATGCTATACCAGGATAGCGGCATTGTGTCGGGTATTGTAGCTGTGCTTATTGCAGTTGTACTTTTAGTGCAGTTTGCAGGAGTAATATTAAAAAAGAAAAGTCTTATATTTTACACTGCCATACTGCTGTTTGCAGCATTTTTAGTCAACCTTATGTTGCTGGCTAAAGAAGGTTTTGTAACCCTGCGCTGGGGCTATTTTGTATATTTGGTACTACAGGCTATCATTATTTTACTTATTCCATTTACATCAAAGAAACAGGCTATGAATACTACATACTAACATTAATTACAAGAATAAATTAATGTTGATAGCATATGAAAGCATTTATAAAAAATAATTTCTACTTATTAGGTATCGTGGCATTTACAAGCCTCAAATTGCCTCTTGTAAGTGTAGATGCCAAAACTTTTATGGCATTTTTTGGCGATAATGGTGGCTACCCTCAAATACCCGATACGCTAAACATACCGCAGGTAGTAACGCACTGTATGCTGTTTACAAAATGGGAAAATATAGCACTCCCTCAAGCCCTGATTTTAATATCCTTATCTACATTTTGTGTGATGGCTTTAACCCAGTTAATTGTATCCATCTTAAAAAATTACAAAGGTATGTTATATACTGCAATCGTCTTATTTATAACTGCTTTGTCATTATATTTTCTTTTGGTTTTAAAAAGTAACACAGTAGTGCTATACGGTTATTATATTTTTTTAATGTTACAAATACTACTTATAGCTTTCAATTACAAAACCCTCGCTCATACAGAAATTACAACTCGTTAAAGGTAATATTACTAAACAATAAACCGATGCGATTGTTAATGCGACCAAATCATCTTTACTGGGTGGCGGTGGGGTAGATGGGGCTATACACCCTGCGGCAGGGAGCGCTTTATCAGATGCCTGCATTGCGATAAGAAATCGTCAGGGTGGGTGTAAAACGGGAGAGGCCTTTAACAACAGGTGGTAAGCTGCCGGCTAAATATGTTATACATACTGTGGGCCCGGTGTGGAATTGAGATAAGGCAGAGAAGGAGCCGCTATTAGCAAACTCTTACTTTAATAGCATGAAACTTGCTGTAGAAAATGGTATTGAAAGTATTTCTTTCCCCAATAAAGCATCGGCATCTATCATTTTCCTAAAGATAAAGCTGCTGCGATTGCTGTAACTACAGTAAAAGATCTTCTTGAAGCAAACAGCGATATTAAGCAAGTTGTTTTTGTTTGTTTTGATGATGAGAATTATGCATTGTATAGTGATTTGTTTAGGTGGAACATACCCTAATATCAGTTCCGGAGGAACGGAATGTTTATAGAAATATTTTAAACGAACAAATATGAGCTCCGGCGGAGCGGCATAAATTGTGCAATTTACGGTTGTTTATTTATACCTAATGAAAATAAAATATGGGCCAAATATTTTGTCACGCAAAGACGCAGAGCCGAAAAGTTTTTACCCTAAACAATTATCCTTTCCGGCGACTGTTAAGTCGCTAAGCTTTGCGACTTAACAGTCGCCGGGATATTCCAGTGTATACATTCCTCGCTTTGCGGCTTTGCGAGACACCCTTAAACACATGGACTATAATATTTCTACACATACATTACATGCCGCTCCGCCGGAGCTAAGTAGTATATAGTACTGTATAGCGCTATAAACATGTCGTTCCTCAGGAACTCGTAGTTGATAATCCAGTTATCTAACAATCCACAATCTAAAATTCTAAAATTACATTATATAATACGATTCCGGTTTAAGAGGTTCCGGCACATCTTTCTCATTCAGCAATTGCTTTATGTTTATCTCTATAGTACGGGCTATTTGAGTCATTGCAGTATCTGTAGGGCGATTGCGAAAAGGGTCCTGCATGTGGTAGGCCGTTTTTTCCAATAAAAAGAATACAAGGGAAACGATCATGAGCAGCGGAATTTCGTACGCCAGCATAATGTTTTTTAACCCAACAGAAAGGATAATAACAAACAGGTAAATGGTAAAATGCAGATAGAGGCGGTACGTAGTAGGGAACACCGTGTTATTAATACGCTCTGCCATACCCATACTGTCAGAAAATTTTACGCAGGTAGTGTTTATTTGTGCATGCAGGTAATCACTTATTGCGCCTTTTTTATGTATTTCTTTTACCTGTAAAACATTGAGCTGTAATATACCTAAATGCTTGTTAGAATGGTGTTTTAAGATTTCCAAATCTGTACCCGAAAGAAACTCGTCGCAATTTTCTAAAGGTGGCAGCCCGCGTAGCGCCTGCCCTAATGAGTAGCACCAGGCTATCTGGCGGTATGCCATTATTTTTATATCTTCAGTAGCATTATCGCCGGTAATAAATGCTTGTAGCTGTAATACAAAACTGCGCGAATCGTTAACAATGGCACCCCATACCTTGCGGGCTTCCCACCACCTGTCGTAACTCTGGCTCATTTTAAACGATAGCAGTACAGATATTGCCGTGCCCAGAAATGTAGCTATAGTAAGCGGCATGGCAGGCAGGTAAGTAAAGAATTTTTCGGTTAAAAAGTGAATAATAATGCCCAGTACGAACACAATGAGCATTTCGTATTTAACCTTAAAAAAAATGTACGAAAACGGCAGCTTTTTATCTATCAGCATAAATGATGTTTTATATAAAAAAATAAATGTACGTAACTAATTTATCTATTACAATTAATTTTTTTAAGCAAATTTTGTGTAAAAAAGTAATAAGTTATATCGTCAGAATCTTTAATGTTTAGAGAGTGCTTATTTAATGTATAGATTTGAACGTAATGCTTTGAAGAGAAGAGCTATTGTGAGATAAAATAACAATTTCCAGGAGCTATACACACTGTAACTCATGGCGGCTTTTAATAAAGCAGACTCTGCGTATATTTTGGATTGCAGGTAACTAAATCCATTAATGAACAACTTGAACTAAATACTAACAGCGATAATTTTAGTTCTTTGTATATCCTTATGCCATTAATTATTTATAATGGCTATAGGTTTTACAGAAATTAGTATCTTCACGGCGTTTTTATAAAATGCAAATACACCGTTTTTAATGAAAAATATCAGTAAGCTTTACCCGTATCTGCTGGCCATAATAGGCTTTGTAGTGGTTTCCCTTATTTACTTTTATCCTGTATTACAAGGAAAAAAAATATCTCAAAGCGACATTGCCCAGTATACTGGCATGGCTAAGGAAAGAGATGATTTTAGGAAACAAACAGGTGAAGAGTCATATTGGACAGACAGTGCCTTTGGCGGTATGCCCACCTATCAGCTTGGGGCACATTATCCCTACAATTTTATAAAGGCTGTAGATGGCGTTATTCGCTTTTTGCCACGCCCTGCTGATTATTTATTCCTTTACTTTTTGGGGTTCTTTGTATTGCTTAAAGCCTTAAGGATAAACACACTTATGGCATTTTTTGGGGCGCTTGCTTTTGGTTTTTCTACATATTTTATAATACTCCTCGGGGTAGGGCATAATGCCAAGGCCCATGCCATAGCTTATATGCCTATGGTTATAGCCGGGGTAATACTCGTCTTTAGAAAGCGGTATATTGTGGGTGGGCTGCTCACACTTCTGGCATCGGCTTTAGAAATAAATGCTAACCACATACAAATGACGTATTACCTTTTTATACTCCTTATAATTATAGGTGTTTATTTTATTGTAGAAATCATTAAGAATAAAGAATATAAGCACTTAGGGGTTTCTATCGCAATATTTTTTGGTGCTGCATTGCTTGCTGTAGGTATGAATGCTACAAACCTTATGGCTACTGCAGAGTATGCAAAGTTTAGTACCCGTAGCGACAGTAACCTTTCTTTTAACCCCGATGGTAGTCCTAAAGAAGATAAAAATGCCATGAGTTATGAATATATTACAGAGTATAGTTATGGTATAGGCGAATCGCTCGACCTTATTGCCCCCCGCCTTTATGGTGGGTCTTCGGGTCATGAAAAGTTGGGTAAAGACAGTCACGTTGTAGAATATTTGCAAACATTACAGGTAGCAGAGGGACAATATTTAAGCCCGGAACAAGCGCTCGAATTTGCACAGCAGGGTGTGGTTACTTACTGGGGCGACCAAACTATTGTTGCGGCTCCGGCATACATAGGTGCGGTGGTTTTCTTTTTGTTTGTACTGGCACTTTTTGCCGAAGATAATAAAATTAAATATGCATTTTTAGCAGGCTCTATAGTTGCATTACTATTATCATGGGGTAAATATTTCCCGGCACTAACCAAATTCTTTATAGACTATGTGCCAATGTACAATAAGTTTAGGGCGGTATCATCTATACAGGTGTTGCTGGAGCTTTGTATCCCTGCAATGGCTATTATGGGGCTCTATGCCTTTTTTAAATCAGATAAGGCAAGACAGTGGGATAATTTATGGAAATCGGCTGCGGTAAGCGTTGGTATCTTAGTCGTATTGCTTGTGTTTAAAGGCAGTTTTGATTTTAGCGGGCCACGCGACGCTAATTATACACAGCAGCTTGGACAGGGCTTTATAGATGCCTTAAGGCAGGACAGGATGGATATGTATACGAACGACCTTTTACGTTCGGGTTTCTTTATTCTTGCCGTTGCACTCATCCTTTGGTTATATATTAAAGAAAAACTGGCGCAAACTACAGCTGTTATAATTGCTGGTTTACTTATGGTTGCCGACCTTTATTTTGTAGATAAAAACTATGTAAGCAGCGATAGCTTTGTAAGTGCGCGCGAAGCCGATGTGCCGTTTGAAGCTACCCCGGCCGACCAGAAAATCGCGCAGGATGATTCGCATTACCGTGTGTTTGATATGGATAACCACATGAATGGGGCACAGGCATCTTATTTTCATAATTCTATTGGTGGTTACCATGCTGCCAAGCCACAAAAAATGCAGCAGCTCTTTGATTACCAGATAGCGCAACGCCCTATGAACATTGGGGTGCTTGATATGCTAAATGTAAAATATGTATTACAGCGCAACGAAGAGGGGCAGGTTATACCTATACCTAACAATACTGCCAATGGCAATGCATGGTTTGTGAGCCGCGTTAAGGCGGTAAACACTGCTGATGAAGAGATGAAAGCCATCAACAAGCTGGACAGCAAACATGAAGCGGTTATAAACAAAACAAAATTTCCTGATGCAACCGCTAAAACTATTTACGTAGCAGATAGTACTGCAACTATTAAGCTTGATGAGTACAGGCCTAATAAAATAACCTACACATCTAATAACAAGAATGAAGGGTTGGCTGTTTTCTCTGAAGTGTATTATGCCAACGGCTGGAATGCCTACATAGATGGCAAGCTTGTACCACATTTTGAAGCAGATTATATGCTGCGAGGCCTTAAAGTTCCTGCAGGGAAACATACTATAATATTTACATTTGAACCACAGGTGGTTAAAACAGGCAGTACTATTGCTCTAATAAGTTTTATTGGTATGCTTTTACTGCTTGGCGGCGGAATTTATTATGAGGCTAAAAGGAATAAACAACAAGCTGTTAAAGCATAGTGTTTCATTTTCGGTTTTCAGGCCCTGTTTTCATAGAAACAGGCAAATCTGAAATCTGAAATCTAAAATCCTGAAATGAAGAAAGTCCTTATCATAACCTATTACTGGCCGCCTGCGGGTGGGCCGGGTGTACAGCGGTGGCTTAAGTTTGTTAAGTACCTGCCGGGTTATGGTGTAGAACCTGTAGTTTATATACCCGAAAATCCTACTTATCCGTTAATAGATGAAGGATTGCTTAGTGAGGTTAGTGAGGGCACAACTATTATAAAACACAAAATTGTAGAGCCTTATGCCTGGGCTTCGGCATTTTCTAAAGGCAGTACTAAAAAGATAAGCTCAGGCATCATACCGGCACAAAAAAAGCAATCACTGCTGCAAAAAGCAATGCTGTGGGTGCGTGGTAACCTTTTTATACCAGATGCGCGAGTGTTTTGGGTTAAGCCCTCTGTAGCTTATTTATCTGCTTACATAGCACAGCATAATATAGAAACTGTTATAACCACCGGGCCACCGCACAGCCTGCATTTAATTGGGTTAGGGCTTAAAAAGCAAATAGGTGTTAATTGGATTGCCGATTTTAGGGACCCATGGACGACCATTGGTTACCACAAACAATTAAAACTATCAGCTTCGGCGGCTAAAAAGCATAAGGATTTAGAAAGCGAAGTTTTAAATACCGCAGATACTATACTTGTTACCAGCCCTACAACAAAAAAAGAATTTGAAGCCCTTACTACAAAACCCATAACTGTAATTACTAATGGTTATGATGTAGAAAAGGTAACAAAACAACCACTTGACGGGAAGTTTACACTGGCACACATAGGTTCGTTTCTATCTGAACGTAACCCCAAAATATTGTGGCAGGCTTTAGCCGAATTAATAGCTGAAAATGCTAATTTTAAAACCGATTTTCAACTAAAGCTTATAGGTGCAGTAAGCCGCGAGGTTTTAGATGCAATTGATGCAAATGGCCTATCAGAATATGTAAACAATCTTGGCTACGCAAGCCATGACCAAGCTATTGCTGCCCAGCGTAAAAGCCAGGTATTGCTGTTGGTTGAGATTGATAGCGAAGAAACTAAATGCATCATTCCCGGTAAACTGTTTGAATATATGGTCTCTGAAAGACCGATTATAGCAATTGGCCCGCAGGGTGCTGATTTTTCAGGAATAATACAATCTACCAACACCGGTGTATTTGTTACTTATAGCGATAAAGACCGCCTTAAGCAGTCAATCATTAATTACTACAATCAATATCGTGAAGGGGGCTTAAAATCGCATCCTGTAGGGTTGCAGCAATATTCGCGGAAGGAACTTACCGGCCAGTTAGCTGCTTTGCTAAAAAGCCTGTAGTTGTTCAGCTTTATTTTCGTTTATATCATTTCCATTTACTGGTGGTGGTACGGTTCATTTCGCAATATGGTAAATGCCCTGTAAAGCTGCTCTATAAAGAACAGGCGTACCATTTGATGGGAGAACGTCATTGCCGAAAGCGAAATCTTTCCCTGTGCTTTACCATATACTTCCTGGCTAAAACCATACGGCCCGCCAATAACAAATACCAGTGTTTTAATACCGGAATTCATCTTTTTTTGCAACTCTTCGCTAAAGCCCACGCTGCCAAAGTTTTTGCCGTTTTCGTCAAGGAGGATAAGCTGGTCGGTAGGGGAAAGCTTGGCTAAAATAAGTTCGCCTTCTTTTTCCTTTTGCTGTGCTTCGCTCAGGTTTTTTACGTTCTTAATATCCGGAATAATCTCGAGGTCAAACTTTATGTAGAATGATAACCGCTTTTGGTAATCGTCTATAAGCGTTTGCAATGATTTATTATCGGTTTTGCCGATGGCTATAAGTTTAATGTTCATTTTTTTTAGAAGCTACTTAGCTACTTAGTTGCTGAGATTCTTAGATAATATAATGGTTCTTAGTGCCTAAGCTTCTAAGAGTCTAAGTCACTTATTAAATTAATAAACTCATTTTCACTAATAATTTTTACTCCCAATTGGTTTGCTTTTTCAAGTTTGGCAGGACCCATATTATCTCCGGCAACTACGTAGTGGGTTTTAGATGAGATAGAACTGCCCACTTTACCGCCGTTATCTTCAATGGCTTTTTTAAGTTCGTCGCGCGAGAATTTCTCAAATACACCCGACACTACGAAAATTTTTCCGGCAAGTTTATTGCTTACGGTTGTGTCGGCTACAGCCAAAGCTTCAAGCTGAACGCCATAACCCTTAAGGCGTTCTATAATTTTCCTGTTTTCCTGGTTATAGAAAAAGTCCATGACGCTTTGTGCAATGCGTTCGCCAATTTCGTCTACCAAAACCAAATCTAACAAAGTGGCATTAGCAAGATTATCGATGTTCTTATAATGGCGTGCCAGTTTTTTAGCCACCGTTTCGCCCACGTAACGTATACCTAACGAATATAATACACGTTCAAACGGAATTTCTTTAGACTTTTCGATACCGCTAATAAGGTTTTCAGCCGATTTATCTGCCATACGCTCTAACGGAATTACCTGCTCTTTTTTAAGCTCATACAGGTCGGCATAATTATGCACCAGGTCAGAGTTGTAAAGTAGTGTAACTGTTTCCCCGCCAAGGCCTTCTATATCCATAGCCTTGCGCGAAATATAATGCTGTATACGCCCTATAATTTGTGGCGGGCAGCCGTAAAAGTTAGGGCAGTAATGCTGCGCCTCGCCCTCTTTGCGCTCTAAATCGGTAAAGCATTCAGGGCATTTTGTAATGTATACTGTCTTTTCAGAATTTGCAGGTCGCATGGTAAAATCAACCGCAATAATCTTCGGGATTATTTCGCCGCCTTTTTCTACAAATACCTCGTCGCCCTCGCGCACGTCAAGTTTTGCAATCTGGTCGGCGTTGTGTAACGAGGCACGTTTTACTGTAGTACCTCCAAGTTGCACCGGCTCTAAATTAGCCACAGGTGTAATGGCGCCTGTACGCCCCACCTGGTAGGTAATGCTTTTAAGGCGAGTTGCAACGCGCTCTGCTTTAAATTTATAGGCAATAGCCCAACGGGGAGATTTTGCCGTGTAGCCCAGCTCTTCCTGCTGGTGCAGATTATTCACTTTAATAACCACACCATCAGTTTCATAAGGCATATCGTGGCGGTGGGTATCCCAATGGTCTATAAATGCCATAACCTCTTCCATGCTGTTTGCCAACGCTGATTGTTTGGGTACTTTAAAACCCCATTGGCGTGCTTTTTCCAAGCCTTCAAACTGCGTTTTAAAAGGCAGGTTGTTGCCAATAATAGAATATAATAAACAGTCAAGCGGACGCTTGGCTACTTCGCCGCTATCCTGTAATTTCAGGCTTCCCGATGCGGTATTACGCGGGTTTGCGTAGGGTGTTTCGCCTATCTCAATCAGTTCACGGTTCATTTTTGCGAACCCTTCAAGAGGCAGGATGATCTCCCCGCGAATATCAAATTTTGGAGGATAATCACCTTTCAATTTGATAGGTACAGCGCGAATTGTTTTTATGTTTGTGGTAACTTCATCTCCCTGAAAGCCATCGCCACGGGTAACGGCTTTGGTAAGTTTACCACCTTCATAAGTAATGCTTATAGAGGCACCGTCATATTTAAGTTCGCAGGTATATTGTATATCAGTGGTACCAAGGCCTTTTTGTACGCGTTTTTCCCATTCCAGCAATTCTTCTTTAGAGTAGGAGTTATCCAGCGAATACATGCGCGTCTCGTGCGCAATGGTATTAAAATTCTTGGTTATGCCGCCGCCGACACGCTGCGTAGGGGAGTCTTCATCAAAATATTCAGGATGTTTCTCTTCAAGCGCCTGTAATTCTTTAAGTTTGAGGTCAAATTCAATATCGGTTATCGTGGCGTTGTCAAGAACGTAGTAGTTGTAATTGTGCTGGTTAAGCTCTTCGCGGAGTGCTTGTATTGTTTGGAGGGTGTCCATTTAATAGCTGTTTGTTTGCCCCGCTAATTTAACCAACTTTTAAAAAATGAGAAATGTTTTTTGAGGATAGTTTGTTTAAAGATATATTTCATTATAATCTAACCAGCGTTGCAGGCGACAGCTACTTTTTATAAACCTGAGAAAATCGTATCTTTGTAGTACGAAATATACTATATGCCTTATTTTATAGAAGTTGTATTGCCGCTATCATTACCCCGCCCTTTTACGTATGCCGTTAACGAGGCAGAGTATGCCTTTTTACAGCCGGGTATGCGTGTGGCAGTACCCTTTGGTAAAAATAAGTTATATACAGGGCTGGTTATCTCATTACATCAAACACCACCGCAACTGTATGCCGCAAAGGATATCCACCAGATACTGGATGATGTACCCCTTGTTACCGAAACACAGTTAAAGCACTGGAACTGGATTGCCGAATATTACATGTGCAGCGTAGGCGAGGTGTATAAATCGGCTCTGCCAAGCGGTTTCCTGTTAGAGAGTGAAACGATTATTACCTCGCAAAAAGATTTTGACCCCATTGCTGCAAACCTTACCGATGATGAATACCTGGTATATGAAGCATTGCAGGTGCAGAGTGCCCTTAAGGTGGGTGAGGTGGTTTCTATATTGAATAAAAAAACAATACTGCCGGTACTTAACAGGCTTATTGCTAAAAATGCAGTATCGCTACAGGAAGAAATATCGGAAAAATACAAGCCTAAAACTATTAAATACGTTCGGCTTCAGGAAGAATTTCTGAAGGAAGAGCAGCTTAGCGAATTATTGCAGTTGTTAAGCCGTGCCCAAAAGCAGCGCGAAGCCGTATTGCTTTACTTTCAGTTACAGGCTAAAGAAAAGAAACCCATTACAGTAAAAAAACTTACCGAGGCAGGCACAACGGCTGCGGTTATAAAATCGCTGGTAGATAAGAGCATTTTTGAAGAATATTTACTTGAGGAAGACCGGGTGCAGTTTAGCGGTTCGGCAAATGCCGGGTTTGAGTTAAGCGAAAAGCAGCAGGAAGCCTTTAACGGTATAGAGCAAAGTTTTGAAACGCATGGGGTAACGCTACTGCACGGCATTACATCCAGCGGTAAAACAGAGATTTATATTAAACTTATAGAAGAATCTATTGCCACCGGCAAACAGGCACTTTTACTCCTGCCCGAAATTGCCCTTACCACACAGCTTATTGGCCGTTTTTCGGCATATTTTGGAAATAAAGTAGCTGCTTTCCACTCTAAATATAACAATAATGAACGGGTAGAAACCTGGAACCAGGTCCTGCAGGCATCAGAAAAGGCTCAGGTAATCGTGGGTGCCCGTTCGGCTTTATTTTTACCTTTTAAGAACCTTGGCCTTATAATTATAGACGAGGAGCACGAGCAAAACTACAAGCAACAGGATCCTGCACCACGTTACCATGCCCGAGATGCTGCTATAATGCTCGCAGCAAGTATGGATGCCAAAATTTTATTAGGATCGGCTACGCCAAGCCTGGAAAGTTATATGAATGTAACATCGGGTAAATATGGCTATGTAGAACTTAAAGAACGTTTTGGTAAAGTGCTTCCGCCGGAAATTTTGTTGGTAGACCTTAAAGATAAATACAAGCGCAAACAAATGACCGGCCATTTTAGCGATACCATGACCGAAGAAATTGCTGAAACGCTGGCTAACGGCAAGCAGGTTATACTGTTCCAGAACCGCCGTGGGTTTTCGCCCTGGGTAGAGTGCATGACTTGTGGCCATGTACCGCAATGCCCGCAATGCGATGTTAGCCTTACTTATTATAAGTATAAAAACCAGCTGCGCTGCCATTATTGTGCCTACCATATTGCAAACCCTACGCATTGCCATAAATGCCATAGTACAGATATATCGTCTAAAGGATTTGGTACAGAGCAAATAGAGCAGGAACTAAAGGTATTGTTCCCAGAAAAGAACTCCTGGCGAATGGACCAGGATACTACTCGGGGTAAACATGGCTACGAAAAGATAATTGACTCTTTTAAAAATAAGGAAATAGATATATTAGTAGGCACCCAGATGCTTGCTAAAGGGCTGCATTTTGATAATGTGGGTTTAGTGGGAATACTAAATGCCGATAATATGCTGTTTCAGCCTGATTTCAGGGCATTTGAACGTGCTTACCAAATGATGGTGCAGGTGTCTGGCCGTGCCGGCAGGCGCGACGATCGTGGCAAGGTGCTTATACAAACCTATAACCCGCTGCATAATGTTATCAGGCAGGTTACAGAAGGCGATTATATAGGTATGTTTAAAGAGCAGTTGTATGAAAGGCATAACTTTAAATATCCGCCCTATTTCAGGATGGTGCGTATAACTTTAAAGAATAAAGATTATGAGAGGCTTAAAGACGGTGCTTTATGGCTGTATAATGTACTGGTGCAACATCTTAATATACCTGTGCTTGGACCCGAAGAGCCTGCTGTGAGCCGTATTCGTAATGAATACATACGTACCATTCTGATTAAGATTCCGCTTGGTGCAGCATTGGGATCTACAAAGAAAAGCATCAGGAAAATACTGGACAGCCTTGATGCTGTGCCGCAATACCGCTCGCTAAAGGTTACCGTAAATGTAGATCCTTATTAAGGAGTGTTTTTTAACAGTGCAAAAGTGGAGGGAAGTAAAGGTTAAATATTCGCCCCAATTCCCTCCTGATAAAAAAGAGGGAATTATAACGGGTAATTTTTTAAGATTAAAGTATTACTGTGGCCTGTTAAGTGCTACAGCTAAATCTTCTTTTTTGTTCCTGCTTAACGGAATTTTTATACTGCCAATTTCGGCAAACTTGCTGTTAAAGCGGTCTACTTTATCGATATTGATAATGTAGGATTTATGAACCCTTAAAAATCTATCGGCAGGCAGTTCGCCCTCAAAAGATTTCATGGTAGAGAGTACAAGGTGGGTTTCTTCGTCGGTATTAATTTTAATATAATCGCCAAAAGCCTCTACCCATTTAATTTTAGATATAAATATCTTGAAGTTTTTAAGGTTACTTTTTACAAAAATAAACTCACCCTCTTCTTCAGGGCTATCTTTTTTAAGCTGGTGCATTTCAAAGGCCTTTTGCACAGCTTTGCTAAACCTGTCTTTAGTAACGGGTTTATGCAGGTAATCTACGGCAGCATAATCAAAGGCTTTCAGGGCATAATCTGATTTAGACGAAACAAAGACGATTTGTGGGCGCGTTTTAAGGCCGTCCAGCAGGTCGAAACCGCTTTGTACGGGCATTTCTATGTCCAGGAACAATAAGTCTACATTTTTGTGCAATATGCAGTTTCGCGTTTCTGATGCATTGGAAAAATCGCCAACGAGCGTAAGGTCAGGATGTTCGTTAACCAGTTTAGCAATGGTAATCCTTTGTATTGTGCTATCATCTACAACAACACAGTTAAGTTTCATTTGCAATCAATGTTTGTAAAGTTTTATATAAAAGTTTAATTTGGTGGTGTTTTGCTGGACTGATTACAAATATAAAGAAAAAAAGAGTTTTATAATCGATGAAATAACAAAAATAGGGGTTGTATAGTAAATAAAAATAATTATCTTTGCACCCAATTTTATAACAAATAAATATTTATTATTATGAATCACTATGAAACTGTTTTCATCTTGAATCCCGTTTTATCTGAAGCCCAGGTAAAGGAAACAGTAAGTAAGTTTGAAGATTACCTGACTGCTAAAGGTGCAACTTTTGTATCTAAAGAAGACTGGGGACTTAAAAAACTGGCTTATGAGATCCAGAACAAAAAAAGCGGATTTTACACATTATTCGAATTCAACGCTCCTGCTGATGTACTTATCGGTTTTGAAACTGAATTTCGCCGTGACGAAAGGGTTATGCGTTTCTTAACCGTAAGCCTTGACAAACACGCAATTTCTTGGGCAGAGAGAAGAAGAGAAAAATTAAAATCTAAAGCAAACTAATTATGTCAACAATAGAGCAGTCAGCTAAAGGCAAAAAAGACGGGGATATCAGATATCTTACGCCATTGAATATAGAGACGAACAAGACTAAAAAGTATTGCCGTTTCAAAAAATCAGGTATCAAATATGTAGATTACAAAGATCCTGACTTTTTATTAAAATTTGTTAACGAGCAAGGTAAGATCCTTCCTCGTCGTTTAACAGGTACTTCTTTAAAATACCAAAGAAAAGTGTCTGTAGCTGTAAAAAGGGCACGTCATTTAGCTTTAATGCCATATGTGGCTGATTTATTAAAATAAAAAGTAGTCAAATATTATGGAACTTATACTTAAACAGGACGTACAGAATTTAGGTTTTAAAGATGATGTAGTTACAGTAAAAGCCGGATTTGGCCGTAACTATTTAATCCCACAGGGGTTTGCTCACATGGCAACTCCTACAGCAAAAAAAGTATTAGCTGAGAACCTTAAACAAAGGGCTTTTAAAGAGCAAAAAGTGGTTAACGAAGCTAAAGCAACTGCTGAAGCCCTTAAAGCACTTGATATTAAAATTACTGCTAAAGCAGGTGGCGAAAAACTATTTGGTTCTGTAACAAATGCTGATATCGTAACAGCTTTAGAAAAAGAAGGACAATCTATAGATAGGAAATTCATTACAAGCGGTATCGTTAAACGTACCGGTAAATACTCTGCAAGCATCAGGCTACACAGGGATGTAATCGTAGACCTGCCTTACGAAATCCTTGCTGAACAGGAAAACTAATCTCCGGATTAATTTGTATATAAGAAGCCTTCCCTAACCGGAAGGCTTTTTTGCATTTACTAATTCTTAAATTTTACACTTATTTATTGTTGTAGGTAAATACTGATTTGTAATTATATTAAATTTGTACCATTCGTAGTTAACTATTAAAATGAAATATACCCGCCTAACCAAAGAACAGCTTGAAGAGCTGCACCCCGAATTTATACGTTTCCTTGCATCGCAATCTATAGATAAACAACAATGGGACGAAATTAAAGAGCAGCAACCGGATAAAGCCGAAGAGCAGCTTGATGTTTTCTCTGACCTTATTTGGGAGGCTGTAACAGATAAAGCTGAATGGCTGGAGCACTACTCTAAAAACCACATATTTTTATTTAAGCTTGGTAGAGAGCGTATGGAAAGTATAGTAATACATGCCCATACCCCACATGCCGATTTTTTAACCGAGGGCGGCCTGCAATGGCTTAACGAAAATATTTTTAGCGATGAGGTACAAATAAACCGCGGTAGTAAAGATTTTACCGAAGATCGTAACGGCGATGTATTTAACCTTATAGAGCAGGGTGCTGTAATAAGTGAGGGCGACTTGTATAAGCAGCTTGAAGATATGTTCTAATCTTTAAAATGCAATCAGTTAAATGCTTAAACTATCCAAATTCATAACTGCATCCCTACTTTACGCATGCGTATTAGCACAGCCGGTTTGTGCACAATATATAGTTACAGATGATACTGCAGAAAAATATACAGCCCATAACAAAGGGAAATTTTTTATTTATTGGGGTGGCAACCGTGAAAGTTATTCAAAATCAGATATAAATTTCACGGGTAATGGCTATAATTTTACGCTCTATAACGTTGCTGCCCACGATTTGCCCAAAGGCTGGAATATAGATTATGTAAACCCTGCAAGAATGACAATACCACAAACCAACTTAAGGGTGGGGTATTATATTAATGATCATTACAGTTTGGGCATTGGTATAGACCACATGAAGTATGTAATGACACAAAACCAAAAAGTACGCGCAAATGGTTATATATCGTTACCTACAGATGAGGCTGGGGCAGCTTATAACTCTATTTATAATAATGTGCCTGTTGTGCTTACTGAAGAATTTTTAACCTTTGAACATACCGATGGGCTTAATTATATTAATGCCGGTATTTCGCGCATAGACGATTTTTCTAAGTATTTTGGCATTATAAATACTGATATTATTCAGGTTAATTTAACTGAAGGTGTTTACGGAGGTGTTTTGTATCCTAAGACTAATGCTAAAGTTTTAGGCAAGGAGCGCCATGACGATTACCATATATCGGGTTTTGGAATTTCTGCCGAAGCGGGTATTAATCTTACAATATTTAAACACTTTTTTGTATTGGGCGAATTAAAAAGCGGGTATATCAATATGAATGATATTCGCACAACTTACCAGGGGACGGACAGGGCATCGCAACATTTTAGCTATTTCCAGAGGATGATATCTTTTGGTGGGATATTTAGGATTTAGATAGTTTTTTTATAAATAAAAAACCTGCAACTATTCAGCTACAGGTTTCTAATAATTATAATTGTAAATCTTACTCCTCCGTTTTTTGCCCCATCATCATGAGGTACGCTTTCAGGAATTCGTCAATGTGGCCGTTCATAACACCTTCTACATCGCTGGTTTCGTAATGCGTGCGCACATCCTTAGCAAGTTTGTAAGGGTGCATAACATAGTTACGTATTTGCGATCCCCACTCAATTTTCATCTTGTTGGCTTCAATCTCGTCGCGCACGGCCTGGCGCTTTTTAAGTTCAATTTCATACAACTGCGATTTTAAGAGTTGCATGGCCTTGGTCTTGTTGTCAAGCTGCGAACGCGTCTCCGAGTTCTCAATAATAATCCCGGTAGGGTGGTGGCGAAGCCTTACGGCAGTCTCTACCTTATTAACATTTTGTCCACCGGCGCCGCTGCTTCGCATGGTTTCCCACGAAATATCAGCAGGGCTAATATCTATCTGTATTGTATCATCGGCAAGTGGGTACACATATACTGATGCGAAAGAGGTATGACGCTTACCGTTACTGTCAAACGGCGAAATGCGTACCAGCCTGTGCACGCCGTTCTCTCCTTTAAGGTAACCAAAAGAATAGTCGCCTTCAAACTCTAAGGTTACGGTTTTAATACCTGCAACCTCACCCGCCTGAAAGTTAAGCTCTTTTATTTTATAGCCTTCTTTTTCGCCCCACATCATGTACATGCGCATAAGCATGGCTGCCCAGTCGCAACTTTCGGTACCACCGGCACCGGCCGTAATTTGTACTACGGCGCTCAGGCTGTCGCCTTCGTCCGATAACATGTTCTTAAACTCAAGGTTCTCTATATGGGCAATAGTAAGTTTGTTCTGGTTTTCCAGTTCTTCCTCACTAACATCGCCTTCCTTATAAAATTCGTAAAGTACCTGTAATTCTTCGGCCATTGCAATGCCTTTTTCATAACCTTCAACCCACTTTTTTTTGCTTCGCAGGTTTTGCATTATAAGTTCGGCTTCCTTTGCATTGTTCCAGAAATCAGGTGCATAGGTTTTTTCTTCTTCGTTAGATATCTCTATTAACTTCCTGTCAATGTCAAAGATACCTCCTTAGTGCTCCGAGGCGCTCTATAATACCTTTTATTTGTTCGGTATTTGTCATAAATAATGTAGTTTTGTATTAGCTTAACGCAAAAATAAGCTATACTTTTCAATTATATGGAAATTAATTTAATTAGCGATACAGTTACCAAGCCCAGCCACGAAATGCTGCAACACATGTTTAGGGCGCAGGTGGGCGATGATGTTTATAAACAGGACCCTACGGTTATAGAACTTGAGGAAACCCTTGCAGGGCTCTTTGGTATGGAGGCGGCTTTATTTTTTCCGAGTGGCACAATGGCTAACCAAACTGCCATAAAACTGCACACCCAGCCGGGAGATGAAATGATATGCGATAAATGGGCCCATGTTTATAATTATGAGGGTGGTGGTGCCGCATTTAACAGTGGTGTTTCCTGCCGTTTAATAGATGGCCATCGCGGTATGATTACTGCAAACCAGGTTGTAGAGGCTATTAACCCGCCCAATTTTTACCATAGCCCACTCACCACACTGGTAACTATAGAAAACACGACTAATAAAGGTGGCGGTGCCTGTTATGACCTGCCTAACCTTGTAGAAATAAAAGACGTTTGTTCCAAAAATAAATTAAAATTCCACCTTGACGGCGCCCGTTTATGGAATGCCCTTGTGGCACGCAAGCAGCACCCAAAACAATTTGGGCAAATGTTCGATACTATTTCGGTTTGCCTGTCTAAAGGGCTGGGTGCTCCGGTAGGCTCGGTGCTTATGGGTAGCCATGACGACATTAAAAAGGCATTGCGCATTCGTAAAGTATTTGGCGGAGGCATGCGCCAGGCGGGTTATTTAGCCGCTGCAGGTTTGTATGCATTGCAAAACAACGTAGGCCGGCTTGAAGAAGACCACCGCAGGGCACGTCAACTGGGAGGTTTCCTTCAGCAATTGCCGTGGATAGAAAAGGTAGAACCCGTAGAGACTAATATTCTTATCTTTTCTTTAAAACCGCAATACAGCGAAACTGCCCTGATTGAAAAATTAAAGCAGAAAAGTATTTTTATAAGCTCTCTTGGTAAAGGTAAACTGCGTATTGTAACCCATTTAGATTATAAAGAGGTAATGCATAATTATGTGTTGGAGGCTTTCCAGAAGATGACGTTTTAGTTTTGTTTCAGGTTTAAAGTTTAAAGTTTCATGTTGCTTTCCTGCGTAAACTGAAAGTGAGGTTTATACGACCCAATTGGTAACTTTAAACCTGAAACTTTGAACTTTAAACAAAAATCTACTCCAATAAATCCGGCCTTCTCGTTTTAGTATGCTCCATTGCCTGGTCTTCGCGCCATCTGTCAATGTTGGCAAAGTTGCCACTTAATAAAATATCCGGAACTTTCCACCCTTTATAGTCAGCAGGGCGGGTATATACAGGCGGAGCGAGCAGGTTATCCTGAAAACTATCTGTTAAAGCCGATGTTTCATTGCTAAGTACACCCGGAATAAGCCGTATAATAGAATCTGCCACTACCGCAGCGGCAAGCTCGCCACCACTTAGTACATAATCGCCTATAGAGATTTCTTTGGTTATAAACTGGTCGCGCACGCGCTGGTCTACACCTTTGTAATGACCGCACAAAATAATTATATTTTGCAGTAACGACATGCTGTTAGCCATGCGCTGGTTAAGGGTTTCGCCATCGGGGCTCATATAAATAACCTCGTCGTAGTCGCGTTCTGCCTTAAGTTTGCTTATTATAGTATCTATAGGCTCTATCATCATTACCATGCCCGCGCCACCGCCAAACTGGTAGTCGTCTACATTTTTGTGCTTGTTGGTGCTGTAATCCCTAAGGTTGTGCAGGTGTACCTCTACAATGCCTTTGTCCTGGGCACGTTTAAGTATCGATGCCTCAAAGGGGCTCCTTAGTAATTCGGGTAAAACGGTAATTATGTCTATGCGCATTTTTTATGTATCAGGAATTATAAAGTTTAATTAGCAATATGTAATTAGCAAGAAAAAATTGCTAATTGCCTATTGCTAATTGCCTATTGTCAGTCGCTCTAAACCCCAAACTGTTTTAAATGGTAGTCTAAGTGTTTCCATTGCAGTATATCCCATTCTTCCGGGGTCATTTCGCCCATAAGCGGGTGGCGGGTATTTTTTATAGCTTTGTGGCCGTCTCGGGCAAAAACGGCAACTAAATCTTTAAGGCCTTGTTTGGCTTCTTCAAATTTAGGTTCGTTCTTAACAATAAATTCCTTTATTGCAGATTGGTCCCTGTGGAATAATTTTGGGTCGGTGAGTTTTTTCTTGTATGATTTAGCAAAAAAATAACTTTTCCAGTGTGGTGCAATATGTAATGTGCCGTACGCTAAATCAATAGGTTTCTGCAGGTGCAGCAACATTTGGCTTACCGTCATTTTACCCCATTGAGATAAGGTAATAGGCGATAAACTATCTATGCGGTCTAATATATTTTGGTTCCCCTTAGGGTCGAATAAGCTTTCCATGTCAGGACGAAATTTACGCAAAAATAAGAATAATCTGCTATATTTTTTTAATTGCTTTAATAGAATATACCATTGGTATTTTATTACCCAGATTAGCTATCCGGAACTTGCCCGGTTCTGCCTCCACAGTTCCATTAAAACAATCGTAAGGCGAGTAATCATATTCGTTAAACACCTGTATTTCAAGATTATTTTTTATGAGGCTGTTGAGAATTTCGGTTAAACTGTGGTTCCAGCTTACAGTTTGGTTACTAATAGGTGCAGAAGTATCGGCGTAGGTACCTGTTTCAGTCTCAATAATCGCCTTATCTTTAAAGTACCTGTAGGTTATTGTCGTAAAATTATTATCAAACATCCATAGCACAGGATGAAAATCTGCAAATACAAATGTACCTCCCGGTTTTAAAAAATGGCTCACTATAGCAGCCCATCGGTCTACATCGGGCAGCCAGCCTATAGTGCCATAACTTGTAAATACAATGTCAAATTTGTCATTTAAAACTTCCGGGAGGCTGTAAATATCGCAGCATATAAAGGCTGCAGGCAGGTTTAGTTCTGCTGCAATTTGGCGGCCTTTTTGTATTGCCGATTCAGAGAAATCTATACCGGTAACCTCTGCGCCAAGCCTTGCCAATGATATGGTATCCTGACCAAAATGACATTGCAGGTGCAGCACTTTTTATCGGAAACATTGCCTAATAGTTCCAACTCAATATCCTGCAATGTTGATTTTCCTGACATAAACCCCGGCATATCATAAAAATCAGATGCTGTATGAAACGCAGTTTTATCGTTCCATGCCTTTTTATTAAGTTCCAGGTAATTATCTTCGGGCTTCATTGTGTGCTATTTACAATTCAAATTTACTTTTTTGTTGGTTAAAATAAAACCTGTGGAGCATAATAATTTTATTGCTAAATTTGGTATTGTAACATTTTAGTGAAAGGATTTAGCCACTTTTAAAAACTTAAAAATAACCGCAAATGAGCAACAATTCGACATTTAATTTTATTGTAGACAAAGAGATTAAAACCATTAAGATACAACGGGAATTTGCTGCAGCTTTGCCGTTAATTTGGGATGCTTATACCAAAAGCGAAATACTGGACCGGTGGTGGGCGCCAAAACCTTGGAAAGCCCGTACCAAAAAATTGGATTTTAAAGAGGGTGGCAAGTGGCTTTATGCTATGGAAGGTCCAAATGGCGAAATGCACTGGTCGGTCGCGACGTATAAATCCATTGATTTCCAAAAGTGCTATGTAGCTTTAGATACTTTTACCGATGAAGATGGTAAAGTAAACGAAGCGATGCCAGAGTCTAAATGGGAGGTAAGCTTCACAGATAAAGGAGATAAAACGCTTGTAGAGATAAATAATTCGTTTGATGATGTTGCACAGCTTGAAGCGATTATCGATATGGGTTTTAAAGAAGGATTATCTGCAGCTATGGTAAATTTAGATGAGTTTTTAATTTCACTTAAAAAATAACGATCATGAAAAATAAAATCCTGTTTGTGGTAAGCCTGCTCTTTGGGCTTATGTTTATTAATGCCGGGCTTAACAAGTTCTTTAATTATATGCCCATGCCTAAAGATATGCCCGAAAGTACCATGAAAGTCATGACGGCTTTTAACGACATAGGTTGGCTTATACCACTTGTTGGGGTGGTAGAAATAATAGGTGGAGCACTTTTTATTACCAATAAATACAGGGCTCTTGGCGCTATAATTATTCTGCCTGTTATGGTTGGCATATTGTTTACCAATATCTTTAATGCTCCTGAGGGTTTGCCTATAGCTTTAGTTCTCAGTATAATAGATTTATGGGCGATTATAGATAACCGTGATAAATATAAACCACTCTTTAACTAACGATCAATAAATATGCAAACATCGGGCAAAACAAAGATTACTGTAGAGGCTTTTATAAACGCACCTTTAAATACGGTTTGGGAGAGCTGGACAGCTCCGCAGCATATCATACACTGGAATTTTGCATCGGACGAATGGCATGCGCCAAAGGCCGAGAATGACCTGCGCCCCGGTGGTACCTTCTCTTCGCGAATGGAAGCTAAAGACGGCAGCTTTGGTTTCGATTTTGAAGGTGTGTATAACGAGGTAGTTACAAATGAATTGATTACTTATACACTTGGTGATGGCAGGACAGTAAAAATTAAATTTACCGATACCGGCAGCGAAACCCATATTGCCGAAACCTTTGAAGCTGAAACCGTAAATAGCGAAGAATTACAACGTGACGGCTGGCAGGCTATTTTAAATAACTTTAAAAAGTATGTTGAAAGCATTTGATAATTTACCTTTTTGTTAAGAGGATAACCTAAATAGAGTTTAAAAATATTTTGTAAATTTGCAACTTACATAACAAATACAACATAATGGAAAACGGAATTTACGCAAAATTCAATACAAATAAAGGAGCCATCCTTGTAAAACTTACTCACGATTTAACGCCCGGAACTGTGGGCAACTTTGTGGGCCTGGCTGAAGGTAATCTTGAAAATGACCAGAAACCACAAGGTAAACCATATTACAACGGACTTAAATTTCACCGTGTTATACCTGATTTTATGATTCAGGGTGGTTGCCCAATTGGCAAAGGTACAGGCGGTCCCGGTTACCAGTTTGATGATGAGTTTCACCCTTCGTTAAAACACGATGCGCCGGGTGTGCTATCTATGGCTAACTCCGGCCCGGGCAGTAATGGTTCTCAATTTTTTATTACGCATGTGGCTACGCCATGGTTAGATAATAAGCACACCATTTTTGGTAACGTTATTGAAGGCCAGGATGTGGTAGATGCTATTGCTCAGGATGATGTTATAGAAACTCTTGAAATTATCCGCGAAGGTGATGAGGCTAAAAACTGGAATGCTATTGAGGCATTTCGCACCTTTGAAGGCTCAAGGGAGAAACGTCTTGCTGAAGGTAAAAGACAAGCTGAAGAAGCTATGGAAAAATTAGCTGCCGGTTTTGATAAAACAGACAGTGGCCTGCGTTACAAAATAATCCAGAAAGGCGACGGTAAAAAAGCTGAAAAAGGTAAAAAAGTATCGGTACATTACAAAGGTTCTTTAGAGTCTGGTGAGGTATTCGATTCATCATATACGCGCAAACAGCCTATTGATTTTCAACTGGGTGTTGGCCAGGTTATTTCAGGATGGGACGAAGGTATAGCACTACTACAGGTAGGCGATAAAGCCCGTTTTGTAATTCCGTCTCACTTAGGCTACGGTTCTCGTGGTGCTGGTGGAGTTATACCTCCTGATGCTACATTAATATTTGATGTAGAATTAATGGACGTTAAATAATTACGAATTTTAAATTACGAATTAGAATATCAAAGGCTGCCGCAGGGTGGCCTTTACTTTTTATTGGCTGCAATGATATTTGTTGTGGAATACAATAATTATTAAATTGCTACATTAAAATATTAACACACTATTTTTATGCTAACCTGGGAAGAATTTGAAAAGACTGAAATGCGCGTGGGTACAATATTGCAGGCTAATGATTTTCCTGAAGCCCGTAAGCCTGCTTATCGGCTAACAATTGATTTTGGTGCTGAAATAGGCATACGTAAAACATCGGCACAAATTACGCAGCGATATACAAAAGAAGTTTTAGAGGGAAGGCAGATTGTTGCAGTGGTAAATTTTCCTAAAAAGCAGATAGGCAAATTTATGAGCGAATGCCTGGTGCTTGGAGCAGTAGGAGATGGTGGCGAGGTTATACTGCTTGCCCCAGATTTTAAAGTGGAGAACGGCTTAAGGATAGGGTAGTGGAGTTAATTATGGTTTGCAGTTTATAGTTTTCTATTGCTAATTGCCTATTGCTAATTATTTATTCCCAACTTACTCCGCAACCTCAAACTTTGCTACTTCCTTAAAAATAAAAAAGCCCAAAAAACCATTTGTTTTTCGGACCCTCAATTTGTTTTGGTAAGGTGCTCAGGACTATTAAATATCGTCAAAATTAATATCAGTAAAACTACCGGTAGTAGTAAGAACCTCCTCGTCTTTATCGCCAAACAGTTTCCTGAAATCTTTTTGGTGCCTTTCAGATATTACCTCTTCGCCTTTGTTGCTAAGTACATAGTTGGTCATTTCATCAAGAATTTCCCTAAAAGCTACAAAATCTTCTTTGTAAAGATATATCTTGTGTTTTTTAAAGTGAAAAGAACCATCTTCTTCAGTAAACTTTTTGCTTTCGGTTATGGTAATGTAATAGTCGTCGGCCTTTGTAGCCCTTACATCAAAGAAGTACGTCCTTCTTCCTGCCCTTAAAACTTTAGAAAAGATTTCCTCCTTTTCCAGCATGTCATGTTCTCTCATACCCCTGTTCTTTTATATTGGTTTATGTAGTTACCAAAAATCCAAAAAAAAACTAAATAATGCAACATTTTACTGCATTTCTTTTTCAGAAATTTGTTTAAGATAAAGTTCTTTGTAATAACCCGGCTGGCTTACCAGTTGGTTGTGAGTGCCTTGTTCTATAATTTTACCATCTTCCAGTATAATAATCCTATCGGCATTCTTTGCAGATGATACCCTGTGGCTCACTATAATTGTGGTTTTATCCCTGCAAAACTCCATAAGGTTATTAAGTATCGCTTCTTCGGTTTCGTTATCTACGGCAGATAGACAGTCATCCAACAGTAATATGGGCGCATCTTTAATCATGGCTCTTGCTATAGAAACCCTTTGTTTTTGCCCGCCCGATAGTGTAATACCCCGTTCGCCCAGTATGGTTTCGTACTGGTGGGTAAAACTTTCTATGTTGTGGTGCACCACAGCTTTTTTTGCAACGCTTACAATCTCATCGTCAGTGGCATCTTCCTTACCAAATTTAATATTGTTCTTAATGCTGTCGCTAAATAAAAATGCATCCTGAGGTACAAAGCCTATGCTGCTTCGCAGGTCATATAAGTTAAGGTCCTTTATGTTCTCATTATCTATTGTTACAACCCCTCCGTTAGCGTCATAAAGCCTGCTTATAAGCGACAATACAGTACTCTTGCCAGATCCTGTCCTGCCCAGTATTGCCAGGGTTTCACCTTTATTAATGGTAAAGGATATATCTTTAAGTGCAGTTATATTAGTATCCTCATATGTAAAGCTTACATTATTAAAAGCTATTTGCCCTAATATTGGGCTATGCGCAGGATTGTGGTTTTGAATATCCGGTACCGTTTTAAGAAATTCATTAATACGTTTTTGCGAAGCCTCGGCATCCTGTACCATGCTCGATATCCAACCTAACGAGGCTACCGGCCAGGTAAGTTTATTAATATAAAGTATAAACTGTGCAATAGTTCCAAGATCTGCAATGCTGCCGTTAATGTACATGCGGCCGCCTACATAAATAACAACGAGGTTACTAATGCCAATGAGCAATATCATAAGCGGGCCAAAAAGTGCGCTCACTTTAGCAAGGCTCATATTTTTAATTACGCTGTCGCGGGATAATTCTTTAAAGCCTTCCTGTTTTTGGCTCTCCAGCGCATAAGCCTTTATAACGCGAACGCCCGAGAACATTTCCTGCGAGTAGCTCGATAGTAAGCTAAGGTTTTGCTGTGCGGCAGTACTACGCTTGTTAATTTCGCGGCTTACCCAGTAAATACTGTAGGCAAGAATGGGTAAAGGTAGTAATGTAAACAATGTAAGCTTTGTAGATATAATACACATTTGGGTAATTATAACTATAAAGAGTACAACGGTGTTAAGGGCATACATAATTGCCGGGCCTACATACTGGCGCACACGGTTTACATCTTCACTAATTCGGTTCATAAGGTCGCCGGTACGGTTGCGCTTGTAAAAGCTTTGCGACAGGTTTTCGTAATGACGAAAAACCTCATTTTTAAGGTCAAATTCTATGTGTCGCGACATTACAATAAGGGTTTGCCTCATGAAGAAAGTCAGCAGGCCGCTTATTAGTGTTGTAGCTACAATAAGCAGCAGGTTATGCATTAAATTTTTCCTGACAAAATCGACCGTCATGGTGTTATTTTCCAGGAAGGATTGTGTTTCTTTTATAGAGTCACCTACCAGCTCTATGGTGTATAGTGCAAATATTTGTGCTGCCACAGTCATTACAATCCCTAAAAGAAATTGAAATTTATATTTGATAAAATATTTGTTTAAATACTGTAATTCTTTCATAGTTTGACTTTACAAATGTGTCCTATATGTGACGATACTGTTAATTTCCCTGCAGAATATCTATTAAATTATCTTTAAAAATCGATTGCGTAAATTGCACTTATCATAAAATAATCTCTTTTTTAAGGCTTATAATAATTAAATGTGTAAATTTGTTTTAGGTTTACGAATTATTATTGAAATTTAAATACGTTATTATGGTAGCAGAAGTTATTAAGGCTAACGAGCTTATTAAAGTTGACCCCGTGTTTGGCCAGCCATCTTTTAATGATCATGAGCAGGTTGTTTTTTGCCATGACAAAGATACTGGTTTAAAAGCAATAATTGGCATCCATAATACAGTTTTGGGTCCTGCATTAGGTGGCACACGCATGTGGAGCTATGCTAACGAGTGGGAGGCGCTTAATGATGTTTTAAGGCTGTCAAGAGGCATGACATATAAGTCGGCTATTTCCGGCTTAAACCTTGGCGGTGGTAAGGCTGTTATTATAGGAAACGCTGCTACAGATAAAACACCTGAAATGATTACCCGTTTTGGCCAGTTTGTTAATTCGCTTAGTGGTAAATATATAACTGCCGAAGATGTAGGCTCTACTACAGAAGATATGGACCTTATTCGGGATGTAACCCCTTATGTTACAGGTATATCTGAAAGCAGGGGAGGATCGGGTAACCCGTCACCGGTAACCGCTTATGGCGTATACATGGGTATGAAGGCTGCGGCAATGCACCAGTTTGGATCTAATAACCTAAGCGGCAAAAAAGTATTGGTGCAGGGTGTGGGCCATGTAGGCGAAACACTCATAGACCACCTTACTAAAGAAGGTGCATTAGTACAGATTACCGATATTAACGAAGAAAAATTACAACTTGTGGCTGCAAAGTACGGCGCACAGATATTTACCGGCGAAGATCTTTACAGTGCCGATGTTGATATTTATGCTCCTTGTGCACTTGGTGCAACCATTAATGATGCAACTGTTAACAGGATTAAGGCAAAAGTAATAGCAGGTGCTGCTAATAACCAGCTTGCAGTAGAGCAGGTACACGGTAAAATATTAATGGAAAAAGGCATAAGCTATGCGCCGGATTTCCTTATAAATGCCGGTGGTATTATTAATGTTTATGCAGAGATCGTGGGTTATGATAAAGCCGAAGCTCTTAGAAGGACGGAAAATATTTATAACACTACATTAGAGATTTTCCACTTTGCTGATACTAATAACATTACCACTCAGCAGGCTGCAATGCAAATTGCACAAAAACGTATTGACGATAAGAAAAAAGAAACAGCTAAATAATTAGCTTAAAAAAATAATATTCTTAATTTTGCAAGGCGAAAGAAATCTTTTCTTTCGCCTTGTTAATTTTAAAAAGTTCTTAAAGGCGGATGTTAAACAGAAGACATATCAGGGTAAAGGTGATGCAATCTATCTATGCAATGCACCAAAACAATTCGGATGATTTGCAGAAGGAAGAAAAATTCCTGTTAAACAGTATAGAAAATATTCGCGACCTGTATCTTATCATGGTTTCTGCACTTGTAGAACTGCGAAACAGCGAAGAAGATTTTATAGAAAAATCTCAAAAAAAGCATCTTGCAACCGCACAGGAGCGCAACCCCAACAAAAAATTTATCAATAATGCCGTACTGCGCCTGTTGGCAGAGAGTAATTCTCTTAGTATTGCAATGGCCGACTATAAAATTGATAACTGGACTAAAAATGACGATTACATACTCCTGTTGCTTGAGGCCGTAAAAGCCAGCGAGGTATATGAAAAGTACATGAAAACTACTGTTAACAATTATGAAGAAGACAGGCAGTTTGTTACTGATTTATTTACCGATGTTGTAGCGCCTAATGACAAGTTGTATGAATACCTTGAAGATCATAAACTTACATGGGTAGACGATATACCGGTAGTTAATACCCTTATAAGCAAGCAACTTTCGCAAATTACGCCAGAGGGGCGCGACGCATTTTTAGTTCCTAAAATTTATAAGGATCATGATGATAAGGAGTTTGTTCGCGATCTTTTTAGAAAAACGGTCCTTAATGACAAGGAGCTTGCTAAAGAATTTCTTGATAAAACCCCTAACTGGGATACAGACAGGATTGCAGAAATTGATTCTATTATCCTGAAAATGGCAATATGCGAGTTTTTAAAGTTCCCGTCTATTCCTGTTAAGGTTACTATTAATGAATATCTTGAAATAGCTAAAGAATACAGTACGCCAAAAAGTAGTATTTTTATAAATGGAATCCTGGATAATATTATTAAGGATTACCAAACCAATAATATGCTTATAAAAACCGGAAGAGGTTTAATGTAAAACTATAAAATTTTTAATTATGTTAAGAAAATCAGTAGCCATGCTTGCAATTGCATCTTTAGCACTGGCATCATGCAAAAAAGAAAATGCAGCACTAACAATAGACGATGCGACAGCAAAAAAAGCAGAAATTGCCCATGCAGAGGGTGGTAAATTGCCTGTTATAAAATTTGATAATGCCTCTCACGATTTTGGTAATATTAAAGCGGGAGAAAAAGTAAATTATACTTATAAATTTACAAACGCCGGTACGGGCGACCTTATAATAAGCGATGCAAAAGCAAGTTGCGGCTGTACTGTGCCTAACTATACTAAAGAGCCGGTAAAACCGGGAGCAAGCGGTGAAGTAAGCGTAGTGTTTGATTCCACAGGTAAAAGTGGTGCTGTTTCTAAAACGGTAACCCTAACACTTAATACAGAAAAAGGAACTGAAACTGTAGATTTTAAAGCAAATATAGAGTCGGCCGCAAATGGTGCAACACCTGCATCTCACTAATTTAAAAATATATAATGGAACAATTTGGAGCATTAGGGCAGTTTCTGCCTTTTATTGGAGTTATAATTGTATTTTACTTTTTCATGATGAGGCCTCAGCAAAAAAAGGCTAAACAGGAAAAAGAATTTGAAAGCAACCTGAAAACGGGGGATAAAGTAGTAACTAAAAGTGGTATACATGGTAAAATAGCCGAGCTTGCCGAAGGTACTGTAGTTATAGAGACTATGGCCGGAAGGATTAAATTTGAACGTTCAGCAATATCGCCGGAGCTTACCCTTAAAGTTTCTACCCCTGCTATAAAAGCATAAGTTTTTTTAAGAGTCAAAAAGCCCCACCGTTGTTACGGATGGGGCTTTTTTTATCGTGCTAATTTAAGTGCCTTATTGTATGTTTCCTCTTCGTTTTTAGTAAGGTATTTTGGTATAAAATCTTCTCTTGGCGTTCCATTTACATGATACATGCTTTCAGCAGGAAAAGAATATCCTACATTGGTGTTATTCGCTTTGAAAGAATAAATGGCTCCTAAAAGCCCAGCCATTTTAGTACCTACAATTTTTGCACGTTTCATGGCATCAAACCCTATAGCCATGCCTTCGCCCATACTGCCCGTCCAGTGGCCTACCATAACAGTAAGTTTCTTTTTGTAAATGGTTTTACGAGGAGATACATATTCTACCCATGTTCTTATGGTGCCGAATTCTTTCTCATCTATCCTGTGTTTTTGATACGGCAGAACCTTATCTGTAAACCTGCCCATAATGCCGCGTGCCACGGTTGTGTTGCCGCCGCCTGGGGTTTCAGTGAGGTCTAAGATCAGGCTTTTAGTATTCATAAGCTTATCAAGAGTATCGTCAAACTCTTTGATGACATTATTATCTCCAAGCGAATTATTGATTTTTATGTACCCAATGTTACCTTCAAGTATTTGATATTCTACATTATGGTGCATGATATTATTAATAGTGTATTGGTCAGGAAAGTATGCTTTCTCTACACCATTTTCAAGAACGGTAATCTCTCTTTCTTTATCATATGTGCCTGCTAAAAGCATGTTTAATGCGTAGGCGTACATACTATTATTATAAATAGTAGTGTATTTGGGTAAAAAAGCTGTTAGTTGCTCAGCAATAGTTTTACCGTTAAATTTTAAAACTTCCATTCCGGGTTTAAGGCCACTCAGTTCGGCCTTACTTCCTTTACGAACATCGGTAATAAAAAAACCGTTGCCTGTTTTCTCTGCAAATACATCTTCACCACTGGGTATTATCCTGTTAGAAGTATATAAGTTAGTATTAAGCGAAATATGCCCGTTGTGCAACTCATAGGTTACCTGTTCCAGAAGATGTATAAAATCGTCATCATTAGTAATATTGGCAACTAACGGCTGGTATATTTCTTTAACTTTGTCCCAATTAACACCCTGTTTTTCGAAATAGGCATAATTGTCTTTGTAGTCAGTCCAAAATTCCAGAAAAATGGGTTCATACTTGTTTTGGGCATTGCAAAAATGTGTAGCCATTAAGCAAATCCCGATAGTTATTTTCTTAAACATTTGTCGCGTTTTTCCTGCAATATAAATAATTCCTGCTAATATGTCAGCACTATTATTTATTCCCGGCACTTGCTATACTTATTGTATAATGCTAATAGTGAATATATAATTATAGAAAAAAGAAAAATAACAGATGTATTAACTATAAAAGAAGTGTTACTGCATAGTTGCAAGAACCCTGTGTAAACGGTTCCTGAATTTGTAATGAGATGGTAGGTGTCTAACCGTATAGAAAGCCCAAAAGAACTGCAAACAGACACATAAAAACAGACAGAAATTACAAAAAATAACCTGTGTTTTTCTAACCAATTTAATGTAACGCGTTGCAGGCAAAAATAAAAAATTATTAACTGGCTAAAAGCATACATAGCAGTAGGTAATATTTTCCATATCTCATTTATACTTCTGCTTTGGGTAAGATAATAAGTGTCGCGATAGGTAAAAATCTCAGCAATATGCCTTAGCTGAAAAAAATTGTAAAATGGATATGGAATAAAAAATATCCAAACAATATAGATTAACAATTTCTTCTTGCCGGATGTACTCGTTAAGCATAGTGTTATAAATAAAGGTAAAGCAGCTACAAGCAGCCTGTAAAATGCCTGTAATGCTAATGTTGTATTATTTAGCTTGGCAGAATACAATATCCAGGTATGGCAACATAATAAACCATAGAAAAGGAGCATCGCTATTGCAAAATAGGATGCCCGATAGTTAGTGTTTTTTCGCATACTCCGGAATTTTTATGTGCCTCCTTAAAACAGTAACCCTTAAATAATCAGTAATTGTTGGGGTAGAAAATATCTGGCTTTCATGATGTTTTTCGTGATAATTAATAAGAGTTTCAGTGCCATTCAAGATTTTTACAAGGCTGTGTGACGATGCCAATATTCCCCTGATACGGAGTGACCGGATAGAATCCTTGTCATTAATATCAATAGGGCAGTAGGCGAGCGGGACAGAGTTGCCAAAATATTTCTTGCGCTGTATGATAGTGAAACAGTAATCGGCGATAGTGGCTGTGGCTTTCGCCCAGAATACTGAAGTATCACCAATATATTTGGGATATCTGCCCCCAACTATTTGTAATACATTACGGTTCAGCTTGAAAAAGCGGTCGTTTAACCTAAGTGATTGGGTAATAATAACGGTTCCATGCTTATTGCTTTCTGAGATTTCACAAAGCTCGTCAAGGTTTTTACAATCAATTATAATTGCGTTTTCAGGAAACACTGGTTTAGACAAGCCAAACTGTGTCCAGACAGATTTACCTAATGCCTTTTCAATAAAAATCTCTGCCCGCAGGTAAACTGATACCATCTTAATGCCTAACGATATAAAGAAGCCTTTGCTAAGTAATTTACCAAAATAATACCGTAAATTCTTGGTTTTATGCTGCCTGTACCGTATTATTATTAAGTCTGGGAACTGCTTAAGCAATGCACTAACAAGGTATATATCTGTCATTGCATAACCTATTATAATTATAACAGGATTACGTTCGGTCTGCATTTCTATAGGCTAATTTCATGGTAAAATTTACTTGCCTAAATTACTAATAATAAAATTAAATATGGCGATTAACCGGCAGTGTAAATTTATTCCAGTTTGTTCAATATAGCTTCTAAATCTAAAGCATCTTTAAAGAATCCTTCCCACAGGTCGCCTTTTTCTTTAACACGCTTAGGTAATGTTTTAATATTGTAGTTTTTTATATCGAAGTTATCATCCAACTCGTCCCATTCTAAAGGTGTGCTTGCCGTAGCACCCTCGCGTGGGCGCAGCGAGTAAGCACAGGCCATAGTCTTGCCTTTGCCATTTTGCAAAAAGTCGAGGTATACTTTGCCCTCACGTTTTTTTGGCATACGTTCCAAACTTGTAATGTCGGGTAGGGCAGCGTTTACCGCCTGACTTATTATATGCGAAAAATCACGGCTCTGCTCGTAGGTATACTTAGGTTTTATAGGAATAAAAACGTGCAGCCCTTTACCGCCGGATGTTTTTAAATATCCTTTAATGTTGAGGCCATCCAGTATTTCTTTTACTTTTTTTGCTGTGGTAACAAGGTTCTTAATTGTTGTTTTGTTAGGGTCAAGGTCAAAAATTATGTAGTCAGGATTATCGAGAGTCCCAAGCCTGCTGCTCCATGGGTTTATCTCGATACAGCCCAGGTTAGCCATGTAAATAAGCGTTTCTTTATCATTACAGATAAGATATTCTATGTCTTCTTTGGTCGAATCTGAATGGATCTTTTCGGTCTGTGCCCAGTCTGGAACCATTCCCGCAACATTTTTCTGAAAGAAGCCTTCCTTTACAATCCCATCGGGGGTGCGGCGCATACTCTCAGGCCTGTCTTTTATGTAGGGCAATATATACTCCGCCATTTCATCATAATATGCAATTACATCGCCTTTTGTATAGCCCTCTTTTGGCCAGAATATCTTTTCAGGGTGCGTAACTTCAACCTCTTCTTTATCATAGCCGGTTTTACTTTTCATGGTTTTAGAGGTGCTTTTGGTTTTTGTTGCGGTTGCCTTTTTTGTCGGCGTTTTTTCCTTGGCTTCACTCTTTTCGGGAGTTGTTTTAGCTTTTGTCTGTTTTGCGGCCTTCGTATCAGCTTCGGTTGGTTCCACTTTCGTCTTTACAGATTTTTTCTTTGCCCGAGTAGGTGTTTCCCCTTCGGGGGTTAGGGGGCCTTGAGTCAGGGGGCGTTCACGCACAACATCTGTAGGGTCTTTATCAGTACGCAATCCCATAAACACAGGATGGCGCAGGCTATTTGTCTCCGTCCATTCGCTGTATTTTATTTGTGCAACCAACTCAGGCTTTACCCAATGCACATTAGGTTCTTTTGGCTTCACGGCAAAGGCAGAGGTTTTTTGCTCCAAAGCAATAAGTTTTTCGTACATATCCTTTAACGATTCTTCATTAAAGCCTGTGCCCACTTTGCCGGAATATAAAAGTTTACCGTCTTCATAGTAGCCTAACAACAGCGATCCAAAGCCGGAGCGCGACCCTTTAGGATCGGTAAAGCCGCCAATAACCATTTCCTGCTCTTTGCTTATCTTTATTTTAAGCCAGTCTTTACTACGTTTGTTTATATAATACTTTGACGATGCTTTTTTAGCCATGATGCCTTCACCGCCTTTTCTCTCAACTTCCTTAAGTGCTTTGCTGCCTTTGCCTGTAATATGCCCCGAATAAATTATTTGGTCTGATTGTGGTAATAGTGCTTCGAGTATTTTCTTGCGCTGTAGCAGTTCGAGCGATGTAAGGTCGAACCCGTTAAAATATAAAATATCAAATACATAGCATTTTAGGGTACCACGATCGGGGTTGTCGGCATAGTATTGCAACCATTGAAAATGGCTCACGCCGTTATTGTCTTCCACAACAATTTCACCATCCAGCACTACATCATTAGTAATAATGTCAAAGGCTTTTACGAGTGATTTATACCGATCATTAAATGAGATTCCATTGCGGGAAACCAAATTCACATCGCCATCATTAACTTCAATGATAGCTCGGTAACCATCATATTTAGTTTCGTAAACCCAGTCATCATTATCAAAAACTTCATCAGCTAATGTAGCCAGCTGTGGCAGCCAGTTGGTTGGGAATTCATCAAGCTTTTTGGCATTGGCAACATCTTCGGCAGTAAATGAGGGAGTTGATAACGTCCCAGTTTCAGTTTTCACATCAGTAACAATTTCTCCTAAATCTATTTTGTTTCGGTATTTTGTTTTCGGTTTATCTTCATGGTTACTTTCCCAAACGTCCGATTTTTTATCGTTCCCTATTTCTTCGAGCGTGCGCCCGGTAAGTACCGATGTCTGGTCGAATTCCTTTTTATCGGCATATTCGTCTTTGCCTTTAAGCAGCAGCCACGAGTTCTCTTCCCTGCCACGCATTTGCACAATGTGATAAGAGCCCTTTAGCTTTTTGCCATTCATCACTATTTTAATGTTACCCTCATCATACATTTTACGCAGTACCTTCTCGCTTTCGGCAACAGTATCGCTGCCTTCTGCAAGATAAGTACCGGTATCCCAAACCATAACGGTGCCACCGCCATATTCACCTTTAGGGATAGTACCTTCAAAATCAATGTAATCCATAGGGTGGTCTTCTACATGCATTGCCAGACGTTTAACCGATGTATCTGCAACAGGTCCTTTAGGCACCGCCCAGCTTACCAGCACGCCATCTATCTCTAACCTGAAATCATAATGAAGGTGCGAGGCAGCATGTTTCTGCACCACAAAATGCAGTTGCTTGCCACCTTTTTTTACTTTGCCCTTAGGTTCGGCAGTTTTATTAAAGTCCCTTTTCTTATTATATTCAGATAGCTTTTCCATGACAGGTTGTTTTATGTCTAATTTTTAATGGCAGCAAGGCTGGCTTTAAGCTGCTCAAGTAAATCGTCTTTAGCATCGTCAGTTTTACGTTTGCGCGGGGCAGGGGCTGGTTTCTCCTTGCCTTTAGCAGATGCTTTAGCCTTGATCATCTTAATAAGTTCTTCTTTATAAGTGTCTTTGTATTTAGACGGGTCAAAAGTATCTGTAAGCTGGTCTATAATGGTAAGCGCCATATCCAGCTCTTTTTTAGATATTGTAACATCAGTAGGTATAAGAGTTGCCTCTTCAGGGTCGCGCAGCTCATCGTTAAAGCGTATTTGTATCAATAATATGGCATCATCTTCCACTTTCAGGATGCCTAAATGCTGTGTGGTGCGCATTACAAACTTGCAAAGCCCAACTTTTTCCGATTTTTTAAGCGCTTCCCTTAGCAGGGCATACACCTTTTTAGATTCTTTAGATGGCTCAACGATATACGGCTTTTCGAGATACTTTGACGGAATTTCTTCTTCCTTAATAAACTCAAAAATATCTATGGTCTGTGTTTTTTCGGGGGCTATCTTGGCAAAATCATTTTTATCTATAACCACGTAGTCACCATTTTCTTTTTTATAGCCTTTCGCGATTTCGTCCCAGGGCACTTCCGCTCCGTCTTTTTTGCAAACCCGTACATACTGTATGGCGCATTTGTCTTTTTTACGAATCATATCAAGGTCTATGTTATGCGAATTTGTGCCGCTGTACAGTTTTATGGGGATGTTTACCAGCCCAAAGCTAATGCTGCCTTTCCAGATTGCCTTCATGTTGATGTATATTTATGGGTTATATGGCGGCTGTTTATAGCCAACAAAAGCGATAACCCAATGGATTACCGCTTATTAAAATTACTTATTATAACTGTTGTGTACTAAGGTTTTAATACTACTTTCACACAGTTATCTTCTTTCTTGTTAAAGATGTCATACATTTTTGCAGCGTCGCTCAGGGCTACCTTATGAGTAATTACATCTTCAAGGGTTACTTTACCTGTTTCAACTAAGTTAATAAGGTGGTCTATGTAGTTATGTACAGGTGCCTGGCCCCCTCTTAGCTTGATGCCTTTGTCAAACCACTGGTGCAACGGGAAGTTATCGAACGGCGTTCCATAAACACCTACAACGGTAACTGTACCGCCACGACGCACAGCATCAAAGCAGCGTTGTAAAGTCATCATAGATCCCATTTCGCCTTGTATAAGGTTCTTGGCACTTGCCCAGAACGAATGCTCTGTTTCCATACCCACAGCATCCACACAAACATCGGCACCATAGCCACCGGTCATGTTACGTATTGCTTCTACAGCATCTACATCTTTACCGTTTATAGTTTCTGCATTGGCTGTAAGCCTTGCCTTTTCTAAACGATAGTCTAAGATATCTACACCTATTACACGGCCAGCACCGCGAAGCCACGCCGATTTCATTGCCATAATTCCCACAGGGCCACAGCCAAAAACCACTACCGTTTCGCCACCTTTAAGTTCTGCCCAGTCTATGGCACTCCATCCTGTAGGAAATATATCGGTAAGGAACAGTGCCTGATCATCAGTAAGGTTGTCGGATATTTTACGTGGGCCAAAATCAGCATACGGCACACGCACGTACTCTGCCTGGCCGCCACTATAGCCACCGTAAAGGTCTGTGTAGCCAAAAAGTGCACCGCCTTTACCTTTTGCAAGCCCACCTTCGGGGCCATACATTTCCGGATTCGAATTTTCGCAATGCGTTGGCAGGCTCATGTTACAAAAATGACAGGTGCCGCAGGAGATAGGGAAGGGCACCACCACACGGTCGCCCACTTTAAGTTTGCTTACCCCGCTGCCCACTTCTTCTACAATGCCCATAAACTCATGGCCCATAACCATACTGTGCGGTTGTGGTATATAGCCATTATATATGTGCAGGTCGCTGCCGCAAATAGCTGTTGATGTAACTTTTAAGATTACATCCCCTGATTCCTCAATAATAGGGTCGTCTACATTGTCAACGCGCACATCTTTTGGTTTGTGAAATACTAATGCTTTCATAGAATATAATTTTTATGTTGTTTATTACTTGTTATTCGCCTGTTTCGTCATGCGGAGCATCTACAGGTTTAGACTGTGGCGATCCCTGTTGCCTTAAATATATTGAAAGTGCCACAATTGCAAATACCGAAAGGAATTCGCTTTGCCAGTTCTGGAATGACTCAAACCAAAACCTTGAATTGGTTATATATTCTCCGGCGGTAATTGATGCTTCGCCTTTAAGTTGGTTTTGGGTATTTTCATCGGCAAGGCTGCCGTAAAAGTGTAGTATAAAAGAAATTAAAAACAGCAGTAAAAGGGCAATGGAAAGCGAATACTTATACAACAATAATAGTAAACCGCCTTTTTTAACCGGCCCTGGAGCGTTGTCTTTAGTAGGGTCGGGTTGATTGTCTACTTCATCGGTACCGTCAAACTTTTTAGATTCAGACGATCCTTTTTGTTTCAAAAAAATGGTGAGTACCACAAATAAAGCCATTTGCAGGAATTCGCTCTCCCAGTTCTCAAAAGTAGATTCTACAAAATGCCCCGATGTAAAGTATTGTGACAAGCTAACTACCGTGCCACCATCTTCTACCAATTCTTTATTATATTCCTGAAGCCCAAAATGTACCTGGGCTGCCAGTGTTGCAATAAAAAGAAAAAGAAAAGTAAGCGAGAGGCCGTTGTTTTTTAAAAAATCTTTCATTGCTAAGGTGTGTAATAGGTTTATACAAAAAATGGGGCTTAAAAAACTAAACCCCATCTTTTAAATAATGCTGCTTAAATTACTCTACCTCATTTTCATCTGCTTCAGCGGCATCAAAATTAATGGTGTTATAAGCGGCCTCTGTTAATGTAATATCTGCCTGTTTCTCTTCTTCAAGAGTAGTGTGCAGTAGTTCGGCTGCATCATCATAGCCCAATGTTTTTGCAAAAGCGCAAAGGGTACCATAAGTTGCAATTTCATAATGCTCAATTTTTTGAGACGCAGCAATAATACCAGCATCACGCACCGGACCCGGCTCTGTGCCTTCCATAATTTCCTGGCCTTCTTTAAGAAGCCCGTCCATGGCTTCACATTTTTTTGCTACTGCTTTTTCTCCAATAATCTGGAATACCTGCTCTAAACGTGCAATTTGTTCTTCAGTTTCGGTAGTATGGTTATTAATACCGGCAATCAGATTTTCGTTCTCAGCATTTTTAGCCATTTTAGGTAATGCTTTTACTAAGGCTTTCTCTGCCCAGTAAATATCTTTAAGGCTGTCTACAAAAAGTTCCTTTAAACCTTCAGCAGCGCTTGCTTTTGCTTTTACAACACCTCTTGATGACGTAGAAGATGCCTTAGTTGCAGTTGATGATTTTGCAGCAGTTGTTTTTGCAGCAGTTGTTTTTGTTGTAGTGCTTTTTTCTGCCGGAGTACTCTTAGTACTTTTTGCAGTAGTTTTTGTTGTTGCCATAATGTTGGTTTATATTTGATTAATTGAATTGTATTTTTGCCTTTTGGCTAAAACAAATTTATGCGGTACAGTGTGGTGTAATTGCTAATACTATCTTAAATAAAAATGCTGTAACAATACTTTAACTTGCTGTGTTACAGAAAGATTAAAATAACCCTCAATCATTATACAATTACACAATTAATTTATAATCTTATGAAAAAAGCGTTTGAACCAGTTGTAAATGCTGACTCGAAAATATTGATTTTAGGTACTATGCCGGGAGAAAAATCGCTGCTTTTGCAGGAATATTATGGCAATAAAGGAAACCAGTTTTGGAGATTGCTATTTTCGGTATTTAATACAGATCCTAAAATGGATTATTTAGATAAAATAAAGTTTTTAAAAGACAACAATATTGCCCTGTGGGATGTGCTGCAATATTGCGAACGGGAGGGAAGCCTGGACAGCAATATTAAAAATGAAATAGCTAATGATTTTCAATCATTTTATACAAAATATCCTAATATTAACAGCGTGTTTTTTTCGAGTAAAAATGCGGCTGCTTATTATGACAGGTATGTAGGCAGGAAAGAGCATATACAGTATGATGTATTACCGTCGCCCAGTGGTGCAAATGCAACAATGTCATTTATACAAAAGCTTGAAATCTGGAAAGTTAAATTATTAAGTAAATAAATACATATTTTCGAAAAATAGTGTAACGAAATTGCCTTTTTCCTGTAAGAATTAATTTTGTTTATAAATATAAAAAAGAAGTATATTTGATACAAATTAGAACGGTTCACTTAATTTACAATTATGAAAAAAATCTTTTTTATAGCATTGTTTTCATTTTCGTTATCCTGCCTGGCACAGGAGACTAACTTCTTAGTAAGTGATAGTAAAGTTGTGTGGGAAAATGTTTTTATTAGTAGTGAAACTAATATACCTAATGTTATAGCAAGGCATACGCGCCTTAAAATTATATCATCTGCAGATAATATTTATAAAGGAAAGGGTATAGATGTAAGGAATACCTGTCCCGGTACATCCGGTTTTTTTAAAGACGACCTTAGTTTCGATTTTGAAATAGAACTGCGTGATGGCAAATACAGGGTTACCGTAACAAATATGGTTTTTTCTAAAAAGGTTAAAAAACAAAAAATGCAGACTCCGGCAGAAAAATACTTTTTAACAGATGAAGTTTTAAAAACCGGCGGGGAAAATACTGTCGATTTTACCTGTCTTGAAAATTATTTTACTAAACTTTTTAGCATGACTATGGTTTATAAAAATAAATCATAATTTACATGATCTTTAAATATTAAAGGGTGCCCGACTATTCGGACACCCTTTTTCAATTCAATTTAAACCCTATAAATTAGAACTGTAGGTTTACTGTAACTTCAAATTCGTCATAGATAGCTTTGTCTCCAATACCTTCGAAGAAGCTTTTAGAACCATATTTAATGTCATATTTAGTTCTGTCTATGTTAAATTTAGTTGTGGCAGTATTTTTTGTAGTATTAAGATCAAAAGTTACCGGTTTTGTAATACCTTTTATTGTAAGATCTGCAGTTACTGTATAAACGTTTGCTGATTTAGTTTTTACAGTTTTAAAAACTAATTTTGAAGTAGCAAATTTATCTGTACCAAAGAAATCTTCTGCTTTAAGGTGTCCTTCAAGTTTTTCTTTTCCTTCGCCAGCTTTAAGATCTGTAACAGCAATAGAATTCATATCTACAGTAAAGTTACCACCGGTTACCTTACCACCTTTAAAGCTAAGAACACCATCTTTAATACCAACAGTACCTGTGTGCTGGCCGGTTACTTTTTTACCAACCCATGTAATGGTGCTTTTAGAGGCGTTGATTTTTTTGTCTTGTGCTGTAGCCGAAAGTGTCGTTACTGCTACTAATAATGCAATTGCAATTGATTTGAAATTTTTCATTGTTTTTATAAAATTAAATTAAGGGTAAAATATTAAAGTGTAATAAATAATTCGTTGTTTGGTTTCCTAACTTTTTTAGCGTGCTGTACAGCATCTTCTTCATGGCGGTATCCTATTGCGGCAACAACAGCAGCGTTAAGTCCTTTTTCTTCGAGACCTAGGATCTCATTAATTTTAGCAGCATCAAAGCCTTCCATAGGTGTAGCATCAATTTTTAAAATAGCTGCTGTATTTATAAGTGTAGAAAGTGCTATGTAAGCCTGTTTTGCAGTCCAAATATTTTTTTGTTCATCTGTAAGGCCACCTAAAAAGCCTTTTATGTAATCGCCAAAACCACTTACGGCCTCTACGGCTACGCCTCTTTGGTCGCTTATATGGTTTATGTAAGTATCCACGTGGTTATTACCCACATTTATCTCGTTAGCAAAGATAAACAGGTGTGATGCATCTGCAAAGATATTTTTGTTGTTTCCTCCGGCAGCTTCGGCAAGCTGTTCTTTAACCGCCTGAGTTTCTACTATAAAAATTTTATAAGGCTGTAACCCTACAGATGATACGCTAAGGCGCACGGCCTCTTTTAAAAACTCAAGGTCTTCCGGCGATACTTTTTTAGCTGTGTCATATTTTTTAACTGCATAACGCCAGTTTAGGCTGTCAATGTAATTTGTCATAATATTTGTATAAATATAGTTAAATTGTTCTGTATTTTTCGAGCAGGTTAATGAGTTGTTCCTGCTCCTGTATCGTTAAATTATTTGTAAATTTAGCTTCGTGCTCATCTACTTTCGGGTCAAGCTCTATTAAAAGCTCTAAACCTTTCCCGGTAATCGTTATTTCCATTTGGCGGCGGTTACCCGGGCATACTTTACGGTTTACTAAATCTTTTAGTAAAAGTTTATCTACCAGTCGTGTTGTATTACTTGTTTTGGCAATCATCCTGTCCTGTATGATACCCATATTAGCAGGTTTGCCTTTTTGACCACGAAGAATACGTAAAACATTATATTGCTCGGGCGATAAATCATAGGCTTTCATTACGTCATAAATATTCTCTGCCACTATGCTGTGTGTATACATAACATTCATTATTGCCTGTTTAGACAATGTCATGTTCTCTGATTTTATAATGTCTTCAATCTTCATGATTACACCTGTTATAGTTGTAATTGTAACATTTGTACCTACAATATTTGTATGTACAAATTTAAGCTGATTAAGAGTATTTGCAATAGTTTTAATTGTTAAATTTTTGTTAAACAAATTAAAGCTTTTTATTTTAAGGTAATTTTATGGGAACAATAGTAAATAGTAAGGAATGATACTAAAAAAGATAAGTGCATTAACCGTTATGGCGATAGTTGTACTGCTTATTTCCTGCAAAAAAGATCCTGACACCGCTAAAACGGTAGAAATTGATATATTACAAAAGAAGGAGGTAATTAAAGATACACTACCTAAACAACCAAAGCCGCTTAAAATTTACAGTAATGATACAGTAGCCGTTAAAGCATATGATTATGCCGGATTAAAATATTTCCTGAAACAAAAGAACGACACTACTTACGTTATTAATTTTTGGGCAACATGGTGTGTACCATGTGTAGCCGAGTTGCCAAACTTTGAAAAAATAAATGCCAATTATAAAAAGAACAAGGTTAAGGTTATACTGGTAAGTCTTGATATGGCAAAGATGATTGATACCAGATTGCTGCCTTTTATAAAAGAAAAACAAATAAAAAGTGAGGTTTTGTTATTAAGGGATCCGGATGCCGATTCCTGGATTTCTAAAGTAGATAGCACCTGGAGTGGCGCTATACCTGCCACTTTAATTTATAATGCCGATATGCGCAAGTTTTATGAAAAGTCATTTACATACGACGAGCTTGAAAAAGAAGTTAGTAATTTTAAATAAATAATATAATGAAAAAAATACAATTTTTAGCGCTGTTTATTATGCTTGGTGCTCTTGCCTCCTTTACTGTTAACCCTCCTGCCGGCGGATATAAAGTGGGCGACACAGCGACCGATTTTAACCTTAAAAATGTAGATGGCAAAATGGTATCGCTTAAAGATATTAAAAATGCCAAAGGCTTTATAGTTGTTTTTACCTGTAACCATTGCCCTTATGCGCAGGCGTATGAAGACAGGATCGTGGCGCTTAACAATAAATATAAAGCCCTGGGCTACCCTGTTGTAGCAATAAACCCTAATAACCCTGAAAAGGAAAAAGCCGACAGTTTTGCAAAAATGCAGGAAAGGGCAAAAGAGAAAAAGTTTTCGTTCCCATACCTTTTAGATGAAGGCCAAAAAATATTTCCGCAATATGGTGCTACTAAAACACCGCACGTGTATGTACTGCAAAAAACAGCTAAAGGTAATGTAGTAAAATATATAGGTGCCATAGATGATAATTATGAAGATGCTAAAGCAGTAAAACAAAAATATGTAGAGAATGCTGTTGATGCCCTTTTAAAAAATAAAGATGTAACCGTAAAAGAGACCAAGGCTATTGGCTGTTCGATAAAAGCATAATACCTTTGCTAAAAATACAACACATGAATTTAGACCAAAAACAATGGTGGGAAGAAGCACAACAGGACAGTAATGCTGTACTGCTTGATGTTCGTACCCCCGAAGAATGGGATCAGGGTATAATTCCCGGTGCCATAAATATAGATTATTATAAAGGCCAGGGCTTTATAGACGAGGTATCTCTTCTTGATAAAAGCAAGACCTATTATGTATACTGCCGTAGTGGTGTGCGTAGTGCCAATGCCTGCGGTATAATGAACGAATTAGGTTTTGAAAAGACTAACAACCTTTTGGGAGGAATCTCTCAATGGAGCGGCCCTGTTGTAGCTGCAGAATAATTTTGAAAAGCCCGAAAGGGCTTTTTTTTATTAATAACATTACCGTTATAATGTATTATTATACCACTTATTTAACAACCCGCAAATATGTTGTGTCATCAATGAGCAACTGTATTAGTGTGTGAAAATGTAGTGTTGTAATACCGTTGCATTTTCTACCTCCCAAAAATTTATCATATCATCCTTTACCATTTTAGAAGAGCAACTTTTGAAGGTGCAAGCTGGTACTGAAGTAAGCAGGATAATACTTTACTCATGACCGATTATGGCACATAAAAAAGGCACGGTAGTTATAACTGATGGTAAAGCTTTATAAAGGTTATAGGGAATATTAATTATCTACCTTTCAAATATCACTATACATTTTTCTTATTAAAAATATCTTAAAATTTTAAACGCTTAATTGTGCCTTTAACCGATGTTATTTACAATTTAAACTATTATTTAAATTGTAAATAAAGTTTTTTAAGTACTTTTTTATGGCACTAAATTATTGATTTTAATGTAATTATGTTGTTTACGTATGGGTGTGGTAGCTGTCAAGATGTTAAATTAATCTTAACATAAAATCTTAAGTATTTTTTTGTACGTAATATAGTATCAAATCGACGTATTATGCCACAAAATTATTTTATAGTATTTGAACTTCCGGTGGAGCCGGAATTCTTATTCAACGATAGTGTAGAGAGCAGTGAGCATTTCTGGACAAAGGCAAAAAAAGCCATTAATAAAGGTTCTGCTCAAATGATTTCATGCCGCAAGGATACCGGGGTATCTGAAGACTTGCGAAGGCATGTTTTGCAAATAGAAAAATTTACCACTTTTGTATTGGTAACGATGCCTATAGATAATTTTAAAAATAAAAATACAATTTACAGGAAAGCTTCAAAATCGATCATTAAGCCTGCCGCTGTAAATGTTATAGATAAAGCACATAATTTTCAGCTTGTTACTATGGAGTGCTAATTACTTATTGCATAGCTCAATATTAAATAACCCTGTTTTAAAATGAAAGAGCAAATTTCATTTTAAAACAGGGTTATTTGTTACTTTACAAAGTACTAAACGGCTGATTATTTTTAAGATACTTCAATCCAAACCGGTACATGATCGCTGGTTTTCTCCCAACCGCGCACATCTTTATTTACACCGCCGGCTATTAGCCTTGGGCTTAATTGCGGACTTAACAAGAAATGATCTATGCGCAACCCGGCATTGCGACCGTATGCATTTCTAAAGTAATCATAAAAAGTATATATCACTTGGGTGGGGTAGAGTGTACGTATAGCGTCTGTCCAGCCCTGATCGATTAATATTTTAAAAGCTTCCTTAACTTCCGGCCTAAATAGGGCATCGTTTACCCAACGCTCCGGTTTATACACATCCAGGTCTGTAGGCATTACATTAAAATCTCCCACAATAACTACAGGTATTTTAAATTCCAGTAATGCAGCAGCGCGGTTGTGCAGGCGTTTAAACCACGATAACTTATAGTCAAACTTTGGTCCCGGTGCTGGGTTTCCATTAGGCAGGTACAGGCAGCAAACTAATATATCATTAATCATAGCCTCTATGTAGCGGCTCTGTAAATCTTCCGGGTCACCGGGTAGTGTTCGGCCCACTTCTTTAATCTCAAATTTTGCCTTAGCTAATATTGCGACACCATTCCATTGCTTTTGTCCGTGCCATATTGCGTTATACCCGGCATCGATAATGGTTTGTTCAGGAAATTTTTCCTGTGGAGCCTTAAGCTCCTGGAGGCATACCACATCGGGACTTATCTCTTCAAGCCATCGCAGCAATACGGGCAGGCGGCCGTTAACCCCGTTTACATTATAGGTAGCTATTATCATATACTGTAGAGTATCAATTATCCCTTAAAGATAAAAACGGATAATGGAACAACCACTATCCGTTTTAAAAAATTTATGTTTTATGGGGATTACGAATTTCCGTAAAGGTTAGACTCGCCACCATCAATGGCAATGGTTTGCCCATTAACGTATTGGCATTCGTCGCTAAGTAAAAAGGCCACAAGGTTACCCACGTTTTCCGGAAGTCCCAGTTTACGGGTTGGGTTTCTTTGGGCATATTCGGCTTCGGCAGCTTTAGGGTCGGCAGGGTTAACCTGTTTAAAAGCTTCGGCAACCATAGGCGTTAGTATAGCACCAGGAGCAATAGCATTAGTATATACACCATCTTTGGCATATTCTATAGCAGCATTTTTTGTCATGCCCGATACCGCATGTTTACTCGCAACATAAGGCATTTGGTTAACAACACCTCTTATACCACCTACCGATGCTACATTTACAATTTTTCCTCCACCTTGTTTCTGCATTACCGGAATTACATATTTAAGTCCGTAATACACACCCATAAGGTTAATATCTATTACTTTTTTAAACACGTTAATATCATAATCTACTAAGGGTGCCTGCTTACCCTCTATACCTGCATTGTTATAAAAGCCATCTATCTGGCCAAATTCGGCCACGGTTTTATCCACATAATTTTTTACTGCTGCCTCATCAGATACATCTGCCACAACGGTAAGTATTTTTGCATCGGGTACAAGTGCGTTAATTTCTTCTTTGGCTTTAGCAAGTGCTTCATCATTGTAATCTACAATAGAAAGGTTAGCTCCTTTTTGTGTCAATACTTTACTTGCTGCAAGCCCAAGGCCCATAGCGGCACCTGTTATAATAACTGTTTTTCCTCGAAACGTACTCATGATTGTAATTATTTATTTACTAAAATTACTAACCAATTTATAGTATTGCAGTTAACAAGACGTTAATAATGCTATCTAAAGACTCTTTTTGAAGCAATAAATTAACCTTATGAAAAAGGCCACACAATGTGCAGCCTTTAATAATATTTTTAATAACTATTTACAATTTTTTAGCACTTTTGTCAATAATTTTCTGGAGTCTTTTATCAAGGTCTTTCATAAGTTCGTCTAAAGCGCTTTTGCACATAGGTAATACTTTTTCCGGTTTCATTACCGGGATTCCCCCTGCCATAACTCCTGTTTTTTTAGAATTAGCACTTTCATTAATAGAGAATACTTTATCGCCTTTTTTGTTGTACAGAATAATGTTTGTAAATGCCCTCATTTTTGTAGTGGCAGTACCACCTATACCAAATCCTTTTTCAAGACTAAAGGTTATAAATACAAACATAACACCATCGGCATCACTAAAGATTTTTTCCATGCCCTCTTCATTTTTATGGCCAATATGCGGGTCTATGGGCTGATAGCCGTCTATAACTTCAAATTGTGTTGCAATCTTACCCGAAATATTCCGGTTTAAAGCTTTTGTAGGCTTCATTTCCTGTAACTGTAGTTTCGGGTAAAAGTTCGAAAGGGAATTTTTTAGCATACTCATTAAAAAATTTATCATGAAATTCTTTAAGCAACGGCTGCAGATTAAAGGTAGGGTCATTCATCAAGTCTGTAACAACAGTGGCAGTGGTCATACCCACATCGTCAAGATTTACCTGTTTATCTGCATAAAAAGTAACAACGGCTACTTTTTTTTGTGCAAAACCGGGAAGGGTAGTGCTTAATAAGGTAATAATAAATAGTAATTTTAATTTACTCATAATAATTGTTTTAAATATTTTTGGTGGATATTATTTGCTATGTAAAGAAAGTAAAAATAAGTAACCAAAAAACATTATAACCATTTAAAATATTGATTTACAATTTGTAAGCAATATTTTATAGTCAATTATTAACTAATATAATTCCAGATGCTCTTTTTCTTGGTCATCTCTATATAGGCATTTCTCATGGCGGCATGTTCCGGCTTTGCCATGGCAGCGTCATCTTTAAGAATTTTTATGGCATATTCGCGGGCAAGCATAAGAATATCGCGGTCTTTAACAAGGTCCGCTATTTGCAGGTTAAGTACACCGCTCTGCTGCGTTCCCATAATATCGCCGGGGCCACGGAGTTTGAGGTCCACTTCGGCAATTTCAAAACCATCATTTGTACGGCACATGGTTTCTATACGCAGTTTACTGTCGTTGCTAAGTTTGCTTCCTGTCATTAATATACAGTAACTCTGGTCGGCACCACGGCCCACGCGACCCCGGAGCTGGTGCAATTGCGAAAGCCCAAAACGTTCAGAACTTTCTATAACCATAACACTTGCATTAGGCACATTTACGCCTACTTCTATAACAGTAGTTGCCACCATAATGTTGGTTTTGCCCGACGAGAACCGGGCCATCTCACTGTCTTTATCGGCGGGTTTCATCTGTCCGTGTACAATGCTCACGCTGTATTCCGGTAACGGAAAATCGCGGCTAATGCTCTCGTAACCGTCCATCAAATCTTTATAGTCCATCTTTTCGCTTTCCTGGATTAGCGGGTATACAATGTAGATCTGTCGGCCTTTGGCAATTTCATCTTTAAGAAATTTCCAGACCTTTAAACGATTAGCGTCCGACCGGTGTACCGTTTGTATGGGCTTACGTCCCGGCGGCAGCTCGTCTATTACCGAAATGTCTAAATCGCCGTACAGGCTCATGGCAAGCGTACGCGGAATAGGGGTAGCCGTCATGACCAATACATGCGGTGGTATCTCGTTCTTTTTCCAGAGTTTGCTGCGCTGCTCTACGCCAAAACGATGTTGCTCATCGATGATAGCAAGCCCTAAATTTTTAAACTGCACTTTGTCTTCCAGCAGGGCATGGGTGCCTATGATAATATGCAGCGAGCCATCTTCGAGCGCTTCGTGAATAATGCGGCGTTCGGCGGTTTTTGTAGAGCCGGTTAGTATTTTTATATTGATACCCAGAGGGGCGGCAAGTTCTGATAAACCCATGTAATGCTGGTTGGCCAAAATCTCGGTAGGTGCCATAAGGCAGGCCTGAAAGCCGTTATCTAATGCCAATAGCATACTCATTAACGCTACAATGGTCTTGCCAGATCCTACATCGCCCTGTAGTAACCGATTCATTTGGGCAGGCTGGCCCATATCATTCCTTATCTCTTTAAGTACGCGCTTTTGTGCACCGGTAAGTTCGAACGGAAGATGGTTGTTGTAAAATGTGGTAAAATATGTACCTACAGTGCCAAAGGGATGGCCCTTTATTTTATTTTTACGGATAAGATTCTTTGTAATAAGCTGTAGCTGAATAAAAAACAACTCTTCAAACTTTAACCTGAATTGCGCCCGTGCCAGTATGTCCTGGCTTTTAGGGAAATGGATGTTAAATAACGCCGCATTTTTGGGTATAAGCTGCAACTGATTTAAAAGTTGTGTGGGGAGTGTTTCGCTGAATAATGCCTGCGTTTCTATAAACAGCTGCTGCATTATTTTGTTCACTACCTTATTGGTAATGCCGCGCTGAATCAGTTTTTCGGTACTTGGGTAAATGGGTTGCATGGCACTGCGCAGGCTGGCTTCGTGTTCGGCAAGGGGTTCCATCTCGGGGTGTGCCATATTAAAGACACCATTAAATGAGGTACACTTACCAAAAATTACGTACGGAACGTTAAGCTTAAGGTTTTCCCGTATCCACTTTTGCCCCTGAAACCACACCAGTTCCATTTCGCCGGTACCATCTGTAAAGGTAGCCACCAGGCGGGTGCGTTTTTCGCCAACGGTTTTAATATTGATAACCTTGCCCACAACCTGCATTTCAGATCCGCTGTTAAGCAGCTCGTTAATGCGGTAGTAACGGGTACGGTCTATATATCGGTTAGGAAAAAGGCTTACAAGGTCGCCATATTTATGAATACCCAACTCCTTGCGGAGCAGCTCGCCACGTGCCGGGCCCACACCTTTAAGGTATTCTATGGGGGTATCGAGAAGGTTGTTCATTAATTATAGCTCCGTTTTATGTAATCGCGTCAGGATTCGAACCTAACGGCGCCTGCTTAGAAGGCAGGTGCTCATCCGGCTGAGCCTTGCAATATTTTTAAAGCACGAAGATAATTATAAATAAGAAATTACAGAAGCATCCGGGGTTGCTATAATTTAAAAGTCTATTGTACAAGTACACTTTCATTAGGGGCAATAGTATTTTCCATAGTGCCTAACGTTTCTGTTAGTATCTTAATGAGCTTTTGTACGTGCTCCTTATGCAGACTTATAGATGCCGTGCTTAAAAATTCGTCACTGTCTGTAGATACATTTACCTGTACTGTGTTGTTATTGTTTAAAAAACATTCTAATGCGTTGCCGTCGTCGTCAACCAGAGTTAGCCGTGTAGCCATGATATATACTGTTTAAGTAAAAATTAATTGAATAAATTTTAGATGCCTGATATAGAGAATATTCTAAGAACTTAGCGACCGAAAATGGATATCGGTGCGTTCGCAGTATTCTTCTACAGTGGTATATACGAAACCATAAGGCGATTCGCCTTCTACAACATACACTTTTAATTCAGCATCCTGATACAATGCAGATAATACCTGCTTAACTACTTTTTTATTGGTAAGGTTGTTGTTTATGGTGCGTGCTACATTGTTAGTAGGCGCAACCAGATTAACCACGCTGGTAAAATCGCCCAGTAATTCCTGGTTAGCAGGGCCAATAAAAGTATAATATCCTTCCGGCAGGTAGGGCTGAAATTCTTTTTCTAAGTTAAATATATAGTCGTTCATTATGATTAAGGGCTACTAGATTATAACCCAAATGTATACTTATAAAACGCTGTATATTTTTATTTTCGTTAAACGGTTATATGCTGTCTTTTAATGGGGGTTAAGTGTGGGTGAAACAGGATTAAAAGCTAATAACTGTCGTTAAGTGGTTATTATATATTGTTTTCCTCTGCACCAATAGCCGATCCCTCTGGTGGGTACTTAACACTACCCTTAAGTTTTTCAATATGTTCAGGAGTAAAAGAGGGCAGGTGCAGCTCGTTAGTATCGCGCCATTGTTTTACAATATCGTTGGTAACGGTAGTTTTATCTTCATCAGGCCCTTTGTCGCGTGCCATGTATAGCGTCTGGCTCGGGAAAGCAAAGTCGGTACCGCTTTGTGCCACAATATCCATTATGCGCAGCAGCAAGTCTTCCTGTACCTCCTGCGAGCCATCAAGATTTGCAGCTTCAATATATGCCGTTATTTCAATTTTATAGGCGCTGGCTGTGAGGCCGGTAAAGCGCACTTTGGCGGGTTCCGGGTTTACACTGGTGTGCGAGTAGAGCAAGGTTCTAATTTCTACCAGTAAATACCTTAGCTGGTCTGGCGTGGTCTCCATCCTGAATTCTAAAACAGGATCGAATAAGAAACGGTCGCGGTGGGCATAATTTTCAATAGTATTGCTCGAAAAACTACCGTTAGGTACAGTAACCACCGTGCGCTTATTAGTACGAATCCTCGTGCTACGCATACCTATAGATTCTACTGTGCCGCTAATTTCGCCTACTTTACAAAAATCGCCTACACGAATGGGCTGGTCGGCAATAAGGGTAACGCTGCCCACAAAGTTTTCCACCGTTTTTTGGGCTCCCAGTGCCAGCGCAATACCCCCAATCCCCAAGGCAGCAAACCATGTTTTTACATCAAACCCTATGGCGCCCAGTATAGTTATAAAGCCAATAATAACAATAGCTGCCTTTGCCATTCGCCTTAAAAACAATATTACCGATACTGCCGAAATACGTTTGCGAAGCGTCATGCGGCTTTTGGTATATTCGCTTACAATATCTGATAATCTCCATAACAAAATTAAAAATGCTACAATGCCTATTACAAAGGTAAGAGCGCTAAAACGCTGGCGAACAATTATAGATATACCCACATACTGCGATATTATAATGAACAGCCATACGGCTATACATAACCTTACCGGCAGGCCCATTGCCCTTACAAGGGTCCATTTATCTTCCTGGCGGGTTTTTTTCCATGTACTTTTTATTATAAAACCTGCAAAGGCAACTAATGCCCAGGCAATAAGGTAACATACCAGCACAATGCTAACTACGGCTATCCAGTGGCCTATGGGTACACCGCCTAACTTTTTGTTTTTAAGGTAATTGGGGAGTATATTGTTAAGCAACGTATCTTCATCAGCTGTTGTAGCAGAAATTTCGGCAACAGTGTCTGCAGAGAATTGCCATAATGGTGGCTGCTCTCCCTGGGCTACATTAACTACAAAAAGTGTTATTTCTTTACCATCTATATTTATGGTTCCCACAAGGTCACGGTCTTCCTCAAGCACATCGTCAGGGTTACCATAATACTTATCGCTAAGTAATGATGTAGGGGCCATATCGCCTCCCTGATCCAGCAGCCTCTGAAAAGTTTGTACAATGCGCACCCTTTGCGAATTTTTTCTCCAACTCCTTTTAAGCTGTAAATACTGGCTTGCGCGAATGTAGTTTTGGTCGGCCATAGCTTTAATAAAACCATTTACAGCTCCCCGCGGTGTACGGCGGTCCAGCGAATCGGGAGCAAATTTTGCTTCTTCCGCTGGTTTGCTTTCTGTAGAAAGTAACTGTGCCTTTGTGTAATGAGGCATTACAAACAACACAATTAACGCAAGACGAACAAAGAATTTTTTATATGTAAACGAAGTGTATGGCATATTGTAAACATTAGATTGTTAAAATTAGAAATTATAACTGTAATTTGAGGTGTTTTAACGTAAAGTTTAAAAAAGAGATTGGCAAACCTTTACAATAATTATAATTCTATTTATGTAGTTTTGTGAAAAAATATACAATGAAATCCTGCTTGAAAGCCCTTGCTTTATTTAGCACTACCATTCTATTTGCCCAAAACCAGCACCCGCAGCAGTTAAAAGATGTCGACTTTAAAACCGTTGATGCCTATCTTACATTTGATGTTGCACAAAAGCAGGTAATGGGTAAAGTTACTTACACATTTGAGGTTTCGTCTAAACCTGACACCATTTTCATTGATGCACATAACATGCAATTTAAGGATGTAAAAATTAACGGCCGGAAAAAAACGGGGTGGGCAGCATCCTTAAATGCATTAAAACTTTTTAAAGGTTATAAAAGAGGTAAGAACACCGTTGAGTTTACCTACACTGCACAGCCTAAACAAACACTATACTTTGTACGCTTCGACTGTCCTGAGTGTAACAACGCTGCAACTGCCGGTCCAAACGGCATAGGCGACAGCGATGTACAGATATGGACGCAGGGGCAGGGAAAATATACCAGCCACTGGCTACCAAGTTTTGATGATGTAAATGAGAAAGTAATCTTCAATCTTTCTGTAGGATACGAAAAAGGATATGAAGTTATGTCTAATGGCATACTAAAAAACAAGTATATGGAAGGCGGCCTCCAAAAATGGGACTATCGTATGGAAAAGCCAATGAGCAGTTACCTTGCCATGCTAACCATAGGTCAGTTTGAGCACCAGTCGCAAACTGCAGATACAGGTACACCATTAGAATTTTGGTACAGGCCGGAAGATGCTTCTAAATTTGGGCCAACATACCGCGACAGCAAACGTATTTTTGATTTTTTAGAACGGGAAATAGGGGTAAACTACCCGTGGGGAATTTACCGCCAGGTACCGGTACTTGATTTTTTGTATGCCGGTATGGAAAACACCACGTCAACAATTTTTAGCGAGGATTTTGTAGTAGACGAAACCGGTTTTAACGACCGTAATTACATTAATGTAAATGCCCACGAACTGGCACACCAGTGGTTTGGCGATCTCATTACTGCCGAGAGTGGTACCCATCACTGGCTTCAGGAGGGTTTTGCAACCTACTATGCACTACTTGCAGAGCAGGAATTATATGGTGAAGACCATTTTAATTACCAGCTCTATGAAATGGCCGAACGGCTGCAACAGGCGGCCAAAACAGATACTATACCAGTAATGAACGAAAAGGCAAGTACGCTTTCTTTTTACCAAAAGGGCGCATGGGCAGTGCATGTTTTAAGAGAAGGGGTAGGGCATGAAGCTTTTAAGGCTGCCGTTAAAAATTACCTTGAAAAATATGCTTACAAAAATGTAACAACCGATGAATTTTTAGCAGAGATAAACAAGGTATCATCTTATGATACGGCTTCGTTTAAAAAACGGTGGCTGGAAAGCCCCGGGTTTGAAGTGGCCGAAGCTATAGAATTACTGAGTAAAAACCAGTTCATGCAGCTGTACCTAAAGTTAGGCGAACTAAGCGATAAACGCTTTGAAGATAAAAAACCTGTTTTTATGCAGATATTGCAAAGCGACCAGTTTTATCCGGCAAAGCAGGAGGTGATTTTTCAGACTGCAAAAGTACCTTTTGCAGATAAGGAAGAACTGGTAAGATATGCTATGAGTACCGGCGATGTTAAACTGCGCCAGACTGTTGCACGTACAATAACTACGGTTCCCACAGAGTTTGAAAAGGAATACATTACATTGCTAAATGACGATTCCTACATTACACGTGAAATTGCCCTAAATGTTTTATGCCGCCGTTTTCCTGAACGGCAGGGAGAATTTTTAGATAAAGGCATTCATTGGATAGGTTTTAATGATAAAAACCTTCGTATCCTGTGGCTTACGCTGGCTTATGCCGCTAAGGATTACCACAACGATAAGAAAGCCGATTTTTATGGAGAGTTATTACAGTATGCCTCGCCACGCTACGAAAGTTCGGTTAGGCAAAATGCGTTAGCTAACTTACTTTACATAGGTAAAGCCGATCCTTTAGTATGGCAAAACCTTTTAAATGCTACACTGCACCACAAATGGCAATTTGTAAAATTTGCTAAAGATAATATTCGTAAGCTGCTTAAAAAAGAGGGTTACCGTGCATTGTTTGAAACCATGCTGCCACAATTACCTGAGGCTGAAAAGAAGAAACTGGAACAATTACTGGCAGAGAAGTAACACTCCTTGCGATACTTTTGCCATTTCACTTCCTTAGCTTTTTACGTAAAACTTCTTTAAAACTATATTATAGCTTTCTGTCTTACTGCATTAACATATTGTTACTCGATTATTTTGCGGTATACGGCTATATCTTTTCTAAATTAAATTTTACATCTTTAAGCAAACAGAAAAGCTTTCAAAATCACATGATTTTGAAAGCTTTAGCATTTATATATTACTGATTGTAATCAGCCTGGAATCATGTTAATTTGCTCCGCCACCTAAAGCGCGGTACACATTAACTGAAGCATTCATTTGCTGAAGTTTGGTTTCTATAAGGTCAAATTTAGAATCCAGCGCATCACGTTGGGTTAACAAGACCTCCATATAATCAGCACGGGCAGACATAAACAAATCGTTAGAGATATCTATAGAACGCGTTAGTGCCTGTACTTCCTGCGATTTAAAATCGTAGCTTTTAGATAGGTTACTAATTTTAGCAACCTGGTTAGCTACTTCTACATAAGCATTTAAAATTACACGCTCATAGTTGTAAATAGCCTGAATTTGTTTAGAGTTGGCACTATAATAGGTAGCTTTAATAGCATTCCTGTTAATAAGCGGAGCAGCTAAATCTCCTGCTATGGTATATAGCAACGACTGTGGCTTAACAATGTAAGAAGCATTAAATGCCTGGTAGCCTACACCTGCAGAGATACTTAACGACGGATAGAACCTCGCTTTAGCAACTTTTACATCAAGCTTTGCAGCAGCAAGGTCAAGCTCAGCCTGCCTTATATCTGGCCTGTTGGCTAACAGTTGAGATGGTATACCAGTACTTGCAACATTAGGGATAAGCTCTACAAACGGTTGTGCATTCCTTTTTATGGGCTGTGGGTAACGACCTACTAAATAGTTGAGGTGATTCTCAGCTTCGGTAATTTTTTGCTGAATATCATACTGTAAACTTTTAGTATTAAGCACCTGTGCTTCAAATCGTTTTACTGCAAGCTCTGTAACGCGGGTAGACTCTTTTTGCAATTTTACAATTTCCAGTGCGTTGCTTTGTATCTCAATATTTTGTTTTACAATAGCAAGCTGGTTATCAAGAGCAAGCAGTTCATAGTAAGAATCAGAAATCTCTGCAATAAGGTTGGTAACCATAAAGTTTTTACCCTCTACCGTAGAAAGATACCTGCTTACAGCTGCCTTTTTAGCATTGTGCAGTTTACCCCAAATATCAGCCTCCCAGCTTGCATAAGCACCTATCATGTAATTTTGCAGCGGCTCGCCGTTTTCTTTACCGGGAACAATATCAATGTTATGTTCTAATGCACCTTGTGTAGTATTGCGGGATGCTTTTGTAGCATCTGCACCGGCTCTTAACCCTATAAACGGAAGGTACTCACCTTTGCGGGCCCTTATCTCATTTTTAGAGATTTCTATTTCCTGCAATGTAATATTTAACTCCTGGTTGTTTACCAGGGCGGTATCAATTAACGTAACAAGATCCGGATCGGTAAAATATTGTTTCCACTTTAGTTTTGCAGAGTTTATGGTATCCTGCTGCATACCGTTAGTACTGTACACGGCAGGAACTGCATTACTCTCTGTTTTTTGCACCACGCCGGGAAGGCTACAAGCTGTAAAGCTTAGACCTACTGCGGCAATTGCTATATATCTGTATATTTTACTATTTTGCATCATGTTCTTCATTATGTGAAAAATTATCTATACTGTGAACAAGTTCTTCTGATAATGAACTATCGTCCTCAAACTGTATTAGTTTTCTACCATTTGCAAGCGATGCAAATATGTAATATAACCCTGGTATAATAATTACCCCAAATACAGTCCCGAAAAGCATACCACCAAGTGCGGCAGACCCAAGTGTCCTGTTACCAATGGCTCCGGCCCCGTGTGCAAGCATTAACGGTATTAAACCTGCAATAAAGGCAAACGATGTCATTAAGATAGGACGGAAACGCACTTTTGCACCTTCTATAGCAGCTTCCAGTATTGTGGCACCTTCATGGTGCTTCTGGACCGCAAACTCTACAATAAGTACCGCGTTCTTACCTAATAGACCCACCAGCATTATGAGCGCGATCTGGGCATAGATGTCATTTTCTAATCCTACCAACTGTAGTAATAAGAATGACCCAAATATACCTACAGGCAACGATAAAATTACTGCTAGCGGAATAATAAAACTTTCATATTGTGCTGCCAGCACAAAGTATACGAACATAAGTACGATACCAAAAATATAAAGTGATTCGTTACCTCTTATAGACTCATCATAAGAAAGGCCTTCCCATGCAATATCATACCCTTTAGGTAATGTTTGCTTGGCAACCTCGCGTACGGCCTGTATAGCATCTGCAGTGGTATAACCTTTTGCAGGTAGCCCCTGTATAGCAGCAGAGTTGTACATGTTATAACGTGTAATCTCGTTAGGCCCCTGTGTTTTTACAAGTTTCATAAAGGCAGAGTAAGGCACCATTTCGCCATGGTCATTCTTAACAAATAAGTTAAGTACATCTGAAGGTAGCCTCCTGAACTTAGGGTCTGACTGAACGTAAACTTTAAAGAAACGGTCAAACTTAATAAAGCCCTGCTCGTATGTACTACCAATAAGTATATCTAAGTTTTCCATTGCTGTACCTATAGACACACCTTTTTGCATTGCAAGGTTATTATCTATTTGTAACTCATATTGTGGATAATTTGCAGCAAAGAATGTAAACAAACCTGCAAGCTCCGGACGTTTACCTAAATCGTCAAGGAATTTTTTATTTATCTTATCAAAATCCTGATAATCAGTCGCAGTATTTTTATCTAATAAACGTAGCGAGAAACCACCCGATGAACCAAAACCGGGAATTGCAGGCGGCTCAAAGAACTCAACTTTAGCACCAAGGCCTTTAGATTTTTCTTCTAACTCCTCCATTACTTCGGTTACTTTATGTTTCCTTTCATCCCAAGGTTTAAGGTTGATAAGACATGTACCCGCGTTAGAACCCCTGCCTTCGGTCATGATCTCGTAACCTGCAAGAGAGGTAACAGACTCTACACCATCAATTTTTTCACAAATTTTTTGAAGCCTTTGCGAAACCATGTTTGTAGTTTCCAGTGTAGATCCCGGAGGCGTCTGGATAATTGCATAGATAGTACCCTGGTCTTCACTTGGAATAAAACCTGATGGAAGAATGGTATTTACAACATAAGTACCAATACAAAATGCGATTAATATTGCAAATGTAACTACCCTGCGGCTTACAATAACCCTTAATATTTTCTCATATCTTCCGGTTAAGCTATCAAAGCTACGGTTAAAACGGTCTAAGCCTTTAGTAAGCAGGTTCTTTTTCTTTTCCTGTCCGTGAGTGTTTCTTAACAACATTGCACACAATACAGGTGTAAGGGTAAGTGCAATGATTGCAGAAATTACAATAGAGCTCGCCATAGTAATAGAAAACTGACGGTAAAAAGTACCTACAGGGCCCGACATGAACGATACAGGAACGAATACAGATACCATTACCGCGGTAATTGCTATAATAGCACCACTAATTTCGCCCAATACTTTTTTAACAGCAAGGTAAGGAGATATGTGCGGAAACTCTTCAAACTTAGCATGCACAGCCTCGACGACGACTATCGCATCATCTACCACAATACCAATAGCAAGTACAAGTGCAAACATGGTAACCATGTTAATGGTAATACCAAAGAACTGGATAACAAAGAACGCACCTACAAGCGATACAGGAACCGCTAATATAGGTATTAACGTAGACCTCCAGTCGCCCAGGAAGATAAACACCACAATTGCCACAAGTATAAAGGCATCTCTTAAAGTATCTACCACCTGCTCTATAGAAGCATCAAGAAATTTAGAAACGTCATAACTAATTTTATAGTCAAGCCCAGGAGGGAATGTTTCTTTCATTTCGTCCAGTTTTGCTTTTACCCTTGCAATTACATCGCTCGCGTTACTACCGTAGTTTTGCCTTAATACAATTGAGGCAGACGGGTGGCCATCAAGGTTAGAGTAAATATCAAAAAATTCACTGCCTAACTCGGCACGGCCAATGTCTTTAAGGCGGATAGCCTGACCGTCGGCATTAGCACGCACAATAACATTTTCATACTCTGTTGGCTCACTAAACCTGCCTTTGTAGGTTAATACATATTCTAAAGACTGGGCGTTAAGGCCGGAACTCTGGCCTATACGGCCCGGGCGGCCCACAATACTTTGCTCGCCAAGAGCCTTCATAACTTCATCTACAGATACATTGTAAGCCCTCATACGGTCAGGGTTTAGCCAAATACGCATTGCATACGTACGGCTACCTAAAATCTGCGACCTTGCCACACCTTTAATCCTGTTAATTTCAGGAAGCATTTTAACGTTGGCATAATTATACAGGAATTTTTCATCCATGTTTTTACCGGTAGCATACAAGTTGACGTACATAAGCATACTTGGCTGTATAGGTGTAATAACTACACCTTCACGCTGTACAAGCTCCGGTAGCAGCGGCATAACCTGGTCTACCCTTGTTTTAACACGTATTACAGCCTGGTTAGGGTCGGTTCCGGGTTCAAAAATAATCCTTAATGTGGCTTCACCGGCACTGGTTGCATCTGTTGCCATGTACCTCATGTCCTGAACACCGTTAATGGCATTCTCTAAGGTAATAAGGGTAGATTTTACAAGTACATCGGCACTTGCTCCGGGATATGCGATAAATATATTTACTGTTGTAGGCGCAATATCGGGAAATTGCGACGTAGGCAACTTAACAATTGCCAGTGTACCCATAAACACGATCATAATAGAAATTACGATGGCAAAAACAGGCCTTTGTATGAATTTACTAAACATCTTTTTCTCTTTTTAGGTTATCAGGATTATTCTGCATATAGCTCTAAATGCGATAACACATATTCCGGCTTCTCAAGTTTGTATTCTATTTTTTGATTCTCTTTTACAAGACGTAAGCCTTCAAGAAGAATTTTGTCGCCAGCAGATAAACCTTCGCTTATAATAAATATGTGAGGAAGTTCTCCTGCAATTTTAACCTCTCTCGATTTTAACTCGTTGTTTTTGTCAAGTACATATACGTATTTCTTGTCAAGTACTTCAAACGTAGTTTTTTGAGGGATAAGCATAGCATGTTTAAACGGCACTTTCATTTGTATGTTACCGGTTTCGCCATGACGTAATAATCCTTGTGGGTTAGGGAATGTAGCCCTGAAAGATATATTTCCTGTTTCGTTATTAAAATCGGCTTCGATTGTAGAAACAACTCCAGGGTATTTAAATATTTCGTTATTAGCCATTAACAGGTCTACATTAACCTGCTCTTTGCTTTGTATTTTAGATTTATAATCAAGGTATTCGGCCTCCGGTACATTATAATAAACCCACATTTTACTGTTATCAGATAGTTCTGTAAGCAGGTCGCCCTCATCTACAAGGCTTCCCAACCTTACATGAAAACGGTCTATTATACCATTAAAAGGAGCCCTAATCTCTGTAAATTGTAAGTGAACCTGAGTTAGCGAAAGCTCTGCTTTTGCTTTGTCCCATTTAGCTTTAGCCATTGCAAGCTCATTAGGTGCAACAACTTTACTATCGGCAAGCCTTTTTGTATTTTTATATTCAATTTCGGCAAAATTAGCTTCGGCCTGAGCCCTTTGCATTTCGGCCTCATAAAGTTTAGGCATAATCTGGAAAAGCAGTTGACCCTGTTTTACAGATTGTCCTTCATCTACATATATCTTTTGCAGGTAACCTCTTTCCTGGGCTCGTAGTTCTATATGTTGTATAGATTTTACCTGGGCTACATATTCTTTAATGATAGTAGTGTCTTTTACTACCGGGTTGGTTACTAAGAATTTAGTTTCCTCTTTTTTTTCTTCTGTTTTCGTTTGGCAGCTTGTGGCACATATCAATGTACACAAACCCATAAGCATGAGCAGTTTCTTCATAATAATTTGCTTTTTAAGGCAGTTGGTTTTTTTTGTGAAATTTTTGTTGAGACGTATGTGTAAGGGAATACACTTGTTTTATCCTGCAAACAATATTGTTACAAAATAAAGGGTAATACATTACGGGTACGGAAAAGCAGGGCAAAAGTAACTTACCTGCAAACATTGGATTTTAAATCAAATCCTGAAAACACTGAAAAGGATATACCACTTTTGTGAAGGGAGTTTATAAGAACGCGCAAAAGTATTGAAGCGTTTTACAACAGAGTGGCTTAAATACCCCGGAGACGGGATATTATATAATGTAGTAGTAAGATATTTACTACTGTGTAAAGTCTTTTTAAGGGATACAAGTTTTTCATCTTCATCTTCATTATCAGATGTGTCAACTTTATCATTTACTTTAAGGGTGGTTAGCACAGCCGATTTAACATCTAAGTCTGTTGTGCCGTCGCTGTGGTTAAAAACAGAATGGTTTGCTCTTTCAAGAATTTTTACAGGTGTAAAGCAAATATTGTCCTGCTGCACGCCTGCATGCAGTTGGCTATATCCGGCCAACAGGAAAATATAAAGCGATATAAAAATTCTAATTACTAACTTCATCTTGCGTACAAAATTAACCAAACTTAACAATACAAGCAACAACCTATTTGTTAATGACTTGTGAATGTGTAAAAAATGTAATGTATTAACGCTAACAACAACATATTAATCTATCAAAAACTTAAATGGGTTCTAATAATTAAATATTTTTTCTTAAAACGGCATTTAAAATCTTTTTTAGATAGTTGTTGTTTTTAACAATCAACTTCTGATTTTTGTACTATGCAAATTGTGAGCCAATTTTATATAATTCTGTAATTTTTTTCATCACAAACAAATATCCATTACTTTCGCAGCGTAAAAATTATATATAGCTTGATTACCAACACCCCTGATATTATTACTTATTTTTCTGACGCCTCTGTAAAAGATGTAGGTTTGCCAGAAAAATTTACCTTTCCTTTTTTTTACGAACCGCATGAGCTGACTAAAATTGCTGCTGAAGAATTGCAGCGCTATTTAGAATCGCATACCGGCCTTAACCATAATTTTGGGCTCAATAAAAATCAGGATGGTATAGTTATAGGCAAAATGTTTGGTGTGCTTGTAGTTCAGGATACAGATGGGAGGCTTGGGTATCTTTCGGCATTTTCAGGAAAGCTGGCTGATACTAATACTCATGAAAAATTTGTTCCGCCTGTTTTTGATATGCTCATGGAAGATAGTTTCTTTTTAAAAGAGCAATATATTCTTAACGATATTAACAGGCAGGTAAAAGATATAGAAGAAAATACAAACTATATAAGGCTTAAGAGCGATTATGATAGTTTGCTGGCACAATCGCTTAAAGAAATTGATGTTTTTAAAAAGCAATTAAAAAGTAATAAAGACGACCGTAAAAAACAGCGTGAAGAGCAAAAAAACATTTTAAACGAAAAAGAGTACGCTGATTTAGAGGCATACCTTATTCGCTATAGCCTTCATGATAAGCACCAGTTTAATTTAGTTGTTAGTAAATGGCAGCAACAATTAGAAGAAATTAAATTTGAGTTGTTTAAGTACGAAGAAAATATTGAAGCCCTGAAAAAAGAACGCAGGGAAAAGTCGGCGGCGTTGCAACAGCAGCTTTTCGAAAATTATGTGTTCCTGAATAAAGACAGACAAGAGAAAAGCCTTTATGCTATATTTAGCGATACGGTTTTTGGTAAGCCACCGGCAGCGGCAGGAGAGTGCGCAACACCCAAGCTCTTGCAGTATGCTTTTTTACACGGATATAAACCCATTGCTATGGCTGAGTTTTGGTGGGGCGCTCCACCAAAATCAGAAATAAGGAAACACAAACAGTTTTACCCTGCCTGTACCGGGAAATGCAAGCCCATACTGGAACACATGCTACAAGGCATAGAACTGGAACAAAACCCTTTTTTAGATAATCCCGGTCAGGATAAAAAACTCGAAGTTGTTTATGAGGACGATAGTTTTATAGTGGTTAACAAGCCATCAGGATTACTTTCGGTTCCGGGTATTGCCGTGCAGGATTCGGTTTATACAAGGCTTCAATACCTGTTTGGTACTATAAAACCACTTATAATTCACCGGTTAGATATGGCAACATCAGGATTGCTGGTGGTTGCTAAAACTAAAGAAGCCCATAAAGACATACAGAGGCAGTTTATAAAGCGAACGGTTGCTAAACGTTACACCGCATTACTAAGCAAAGTAATAGAGCAGGAGGGTGGCGAAATTATGTTGCCGCTTCGTGGCGACATTGATAACAGGCCAAGTCAGTTGGTTTGTTTTGAGTTTGGAAAAAAGGCTGTTACGCAGTGGAAAGCTATAGAACGAAAAGAGTCAACAACTAAAGTGCACTTTTGGCCGCTCACCGGCAGGACACACCAGTTACGCATGCATGCCGCCCATGAGTTAGGGCTTAATGCGCCAATTGTGGGCGATGATCTTTACGGCACAGCTTCAGACAGGTTGTATCTTCATGCAGCACATTTAGAGTTTGTGCACCCGGTTACTAAGGAAGTGCTTATCTTTGATGTAGAAGAGGATTTTTAAATTGCTCTATTATAAGGAAAGATGCAGAAGGAAGAAGAATTCTAAAATATTAGATGCCACCACATAGCTATGTTGATGATTCAAACTGGCCATTAAAAGGGATGATGCGATAGATATTTTTTATATTCTAAATTATAATAAAAAATTCCGCATTTAACGTTGATCCTGTAACCCAGTTAAATTATTAATTATGAGTACTATTATTTTATATAGAAATTCCCTGGATGTTGAAATTACTCTTCAGCAAAAAAGTCAACTCAATCAATATCAAGAAATGACTTACGTTGACGGACGTTTGAAGAAAGAAGTACATTATTTTGAAAATCAAGTAGAATATACCACTTTATATGTATATCCAGATGAAGATTTGACCACTAATTTAAACGGCTTGACTCAGCCCAATTTTACTTATAGCGTTGGAAAAGATTATTATGAGTTAAACGGCTATAAAGTTTGGAAGTTTTATGATTATACAGATGGAACTTTAGATTTAAATTATACAGAGAGCGTTAAAGACTCGATAGATAGAGAAATTGCTTATGCAGGTTATTATCCAAACGGGTCAATACGTGTAGGGGGAATAAAAACTTACTATTTAGAAGGAAAAATACTTTATGACGAAGATGGGGAAATAGATATTGCATACAAGGAATCCAGCTATATTTTATTTGATTTTACGGATGGGTCTTTAAAAATTGATGTCACATTTGATGAGGGCGACCCATATAAATTAGTCTACAGATTTGTAAACGATTGGCAGGAACTGTTACCTTTTATGACCCCAGAGATACTAACTTACTACACAAATCTTGAGCCATTAGTTCCTGATTTAGATATTTCAACTTAAAGGATTTTATAAAACACTGCTTAAAGGAATACCTCGCAGCATTTTTAACACATTACGAAATATCCATAAAACAAAAATGCCCGGAGAAATTAATCTTAGGGCATTTTTGGTAAATATATGCTTAGCTAAATTAGCTTGCAGGATTTTCTGCCTTTTTAATAGTAACGGCAAGCTCAGTACCATTGTCGTCAAGGTCCATAAAAATCTCATCGCCACCGGAAATTTTAGAGGTAATGATCTCTTCGGCCAATACGTCTTCAACATATTTCTGGATAGCCCTTTTAAGCGGCCTTGCTCCATATTGTTTGTCAAATCCTTTATCGGCAATAAATTCTTTAGCCTTGTCAGAAAGGGCAATGGTATAGCCAAGGTCTTTTATCCTTGAATATAATTTTTCAAGCTCAATGTTAATGATCTGATTAATGTCTTCTTTTTCAAGAGCATTAAACACAATAATATCATCAATCCTGTTTATAAATTCAGGGGCAAATGTTTTCTTAAGCGCAGCTTCAATAACACCTTTAGTATGCTCGTCGGCCTGTGATTTTTTAGCAGAGGTACCAAAACCTACGCCCTGGCCAAAATCTTTAAGCTGTCTTGCACCTACGTTAGATGTCATTACTATAATAGTATTTCTAAAGTCGATCTTACGGCCTAAACTGTCAGTAAGGTAACCATCGTCAAGCACCTGCAGCATCATGTTAAATACATCAGGGTGGGCTTTCTCGATCTCATCAAGCAATACTACGCAATACGGTTTCCTTCTTACTTTTTCGGTAAGCTGCCCGCCTTCTTCATAACCCACGTATCCCGGAGGCGCACCTACAAGGCGGGAGATGGCAAATTTTTCCATATACTCGCTCATGTCTATACGCACAAGGGCATCTTCGCTATCAAAAAGCTCTTTAGCGATAACTTTGGCAAGCTGTGTTTTACCTACACCGGTTTGTCCCAGGAAGATGAACGAACCAATTGGTTTATTAGGGTCTTTTAAGCCTGCACGGTTACGCTGTATCGATTTAGCAATTTTCATTACTGCATCGTCCTGGCCTATAACTTTACCACGAATAAGTTCCGGTAACTTTGCCAGTTTATTGCTTTCAGTTTGTGCAATACGGTTAACAGGTATACCTGTCATCATACTCACCACATCGGCAACATTATCTTCGGTAACAACAATACGGTTGTTTTTAGAATCTTCTTCCCACTGCTCTTGTGCAACGGCAAGGTCTTTTTCTATGCGTTTTTCGTCGTCGCGAAGTTTAGCAGCCTCTTCATATTTTTGCTTCTTAACCACAGTGTTCTTAAGTTCACGCACTTCTTCAAGCTGGCGCTCAAGGTCAAGAATTTGCTTAGGCACATCAATATTTGTAATGTGTACGCGGCTTCCGGCTTCATCCAGCGCATCAATAGCTTTGTCCGGAAGGAAACGCTCGCTCATGTACCTGCTTGTAAGTTTAACACAAGCCTCTATAGCTTCCTGTGTATAAATTACATTATGGTGGTCTTCATATTTGTTCTTAATGTTGTTCAGTATAGTAATTGTTTCTTCTACCGTGGTAGGTTCTACAATTACTTTCTGGAAACGCCTTTCAAGAGCGCCATCCTTCTCTATATACTGCCTGTACTCATCAAGGGTAGTAGCACCAATACATTGAATTTCGCCCCTTGCTAATGCAGGCTTAAACATGTTAGAAGCATCCAGCGAACCCGTAGCGCCACCGGCACCCACAATGGTATGTATCTCATCTATAAACAAGATAATATCATCATTTTTTTCAAGCTCGTTCATAACCGCTTTCATACGTTCTTCAAACTGGCCACGGTATTTAGTACCGGCTACAAGGCTGGCAAGGTCTAACGTAACTACACGTTTGTTAAACAATATGCGCGATACTTTTTTCTGGATGATGCGTAGCGCAAGGCCCTCGGCAATTGCCGATTTACCCACACCCGGCTCACCTATAAGTAAAGGGTTGTTCTTTTTCCTTCGGCTTAATATCTGGCTAACGCGTTCTATTTCTTTTTCACGGCCCACTACAGGATCGAGCTTGCCTTCTTCGGCAAGTTCTGTAAGGTCACGGCCAAAGTTGTCCAGTACGGGAGTCTTAGATTTCTTGTTGGCTTTATTATTACCGGCAGCAGGATTATTAAATGTGCTTTCGCGCAAACTGTCATCCTGTCCGGGATCATCGTTGTAGGACTCCGCTTTTGGCAGATTTTCCATATAATCTTCTTCGTTTGATGTCATGCTGATAAATTGTTCTTTAACTGTTTCGTAATCAATTTTAAGTTTGTTGAGCAATTTTGTGGTAGGGTCGTTCTCATTACGCAATATGCAAAGCAGTAAATGTGCTGTGCTTATAGAGCTGCTCTGAAATACTTTAGCTTCCAGAAATGTAGTCCTCAATGCTCTTTCTGCCTGGCGTGTTAAATGAAGGTTTTTCTTTTCATTATTGCGCTCGGCAGAAGGATTTGCTGGGCTTAAAATCTCTACTTTTTTACGTAAATGGTCTAAATCTACCGATATGTTGTTGAGGATTGAAATAGCTTTGCCATTACCGTCCCTCAAAATTCCCAACATTAAGTGTTCTGTACCAATAAAGTCATGGCCTAACCGTAAAGCTTCCTCTTTGCTGTAGGTTATAACGTCCTTAACTCTTGGTGAAAAATTATCATCCATAATGATTCCTTTCTTTAATAGTGTAAATGTAACTATTTACTTAAGATTTTACAAAAACCATACCTATTAATAGTCCTGTCAGGCTAAGAGACAAAAAATATGCCATATAAAAAAGCGTTTTAATAATACTTTATTAACCTTTATCTTAGCAAAGTCTGTTGATAAATGCTTTAAAATTCCGTGCAAAAACGAATAATATCCTAATAAAAATACGTATATTGGCACGTTTTGTAAAAACTATAAAATAACTATAATTTTTAATATAACTACTTATGGCTGAAGGAGAAAAGTTAATTCCCATTAACATAGAAGACCAAATGAAGTCGGCTTACATTGACTATTCAATGTCGGTTATTGTCTCAAGGGCGCTTCCGGATGTTAGGGATGGCTTGAAACCCGTGCATAGAAGGGTACTATACGGTATGTATGAGTTGGGCGTTTTTAGTAACAGGGCCCACAAAAAATCGGCAAGGATTGTTGGTGAGGTTTTGGGTAAATACCACCCGCATGGCGATACCTCTGTTTATGACGCCATGGTGCGTATGGCCCAGGAATGGAGCCTTCGTTACATGCTTGTAGACGGTCAGGGTAACTTCGGGTCGGTAGATGGCGACAGCCCCGCAGCGATGCGATATACCGAGGCAAGGATGCGCAAAATATCCGAAGAGATAATGAGCGACCTTGACAAAGAAACAGTAGACTTTCAATTAAACTTTGATGATACTTTACAGGAACCTACGGTTATGCCTACGCGTGTACCTAACCTGCTTATAAACGGGGCGAGTGGTATTGCAGTGGGTATGGCAACAAACATGCCGCCGCACAACCTTACAGAGGTTATAGATGGTATACTTGCTTACATAGACAATACTGATATTGAGATAGACGAACTAATGCACCATGTTAAAGCACCTGATTTTCCTACAGGTGGTATAATATATGGTTATGAGGGCGTGCGCGAAGCGTTTAAAACCGGCCGTGGCAGGATTGTTGTTCGTGCTAAGACAAGTTTTGAAGAAGTAGACGGGCGCGAATGCATCATCGTTACCGAAATACCTTTCCAGGTAAATAAGGCCGACATGATCAAGAAAACGGCCGATATGGTTAACGATAAGAAGATAGAAGGCATTGCCAATATTCGAGATGAGAGTGACCGTAACGGTATGCGCATTGTATACATATTAAAGCGCGATGCAGTGCCTAACGTGGTACTTAATACCCTGTATAAGTTTACCCAATTACAGTCTTCTTTTAGTGTTAATAATATTGCCCTTGTAGCCGGAAGGCCGCAAATGCTTAACCTTAAAGACATGATCCACCATTTTGTGGAGCACAGGCATGACGTGGTTATACGCAGGACTAAATTTGACCTTCGTAAAGCTGAAGAACGTGCACACATATTAGAGGGTTTAATTATTGCATCTGATAATATAGATGAAGTAATTGCATTAATACGTTCCTCTAAAGATGGAGAAGAAGCGCGTGGTAAATTAATTGAACGTTTTAACCTGTCCGAAATTCAGGCACGTGCCATTGTAGAGATGCGATTAAGGCAGCTTACAGGCCTGGAGCAGGATAAGCTTCGTGCCGAGTATGAGGAGATAATGAAATTAATTGCCGAATTGAGAGCATTATTAGCCGATGTTAACCTGAGGATGCAACTTATTAAAGAGGAGCTTGCAGAGATTAGAGATAAATATGGCGATGAGCGCCGTTCGCAAATAGAATATGCCGGTGGCGATGTAAGTATAGAAGACCTTATTGCCGATGAGAATGTGGTTATTACCATATCTCACGCAGGGTACATAAAACGTACACCACTATCTGAATACAAAAGCCAAAACAGGGGAGGTGTAGGACAGAAAGGTGTGGCTACACGCGACCAGGATTTCCTTGAGCATTTATTTGTAGCTACAAACCACAATTATATGCTGTTCTTTACCCAGAAAGGTAAATGTTTCTGGATGCGTGTTTACGAAATTCCGGAAGGAACAAAAACAAGTAAAGGCCGCGCGATACAAAACCTTATTAATATAGAGAACGACGATAAGGTTAAGGCATTTATTTGTACACAGGATTTAAAGAACGAAGATTATATAAATAGCCACTATGTTATTATGGCTACTAAGCAGGGTATTGTTAAGAAGACTTTGTTAGAGCAATACTCACGCCCAAGGCTAAACGGTATCGCGGCTATAACCATTCGTGAAGACGATGAGCTATTAGAAGCTAAATTAACTACAGGCGAAAGCCAGGTGCTTATAGCAGTCAAATCGGGCAAGCTTGTTCGCTTTGAAGAAGGCAAGACCCGTCCAATGGGCCGTAGTGCAAGTGGTGTGCGTGGTATAACGCTGCAGGATGAAAAAGATGAAGTGATTGGCATGGTATCTGTAAATGACATGAACAGTGAAATACTTGTAGTGTCGGAAAACGGATACGGCAAGCGTTCAAGCCTTGATGATTACAGGATAACCAACCGTGGTGGTAAAGGTGTAAAAACCCTTAGCATTACAGAAAAAACGGGTAGCCTTGTATCTATTAACAGTGTTAACGATGCAGATGACCTTATGATCATTAATAAATCGGGACTTACCATACGTATGGCGGTAAGTGACCTTAGGGTTATGGGCCGTGCTACGCAGGGTGTACGCCTTATAAACATTAAAGGTAACGACTCTATTGCAGCTGTTACTAAAGTAATGCGCGAGGAAGAAGCTGTTGACGAGGCTGTAGGCGAAGTGCTTGATAATGTGGATGCCGAAAATGGCGTAAGCGGTATTATTTTACCGGAAGGTACAGAGGCAGAAGACCTGGATATAGATCCTGCTGATTTTACTGAAGACGAACAAACTGAAGAATAACTAAAGATTTTTAATAATGAAAGTTACTTATGTACTGGCAGCTTCGCTATTGTTATCCCTTAGCGCATTTGCACAAAAAGATGAATTAAAGGCCCTTAAAAAACTTGATGATAAAGAAAAACCTACAGCGGCAGATTTTACCGAATATGGTAGGTTATTAAAAGAAGTTGAGCCTAAAATTGCTGCTGCTACACCAGAGCAAAAAGCTGAATATTATTACTATAAAGGCACTTATGGCGTTGTACAGGTTATGGCTAATCCTGCAAACTCTAAAACTGCATTTGAAACTGCCATTGCAGATTTAAATCAGACGATTGAGATTGAGAAAACAGGAAAGAAAAAATATACCAAAGAAATTCAGGAACAAATTTTACCTGAATTAAAAACCGGTGCCATAACAATGGCACAAACTGCTGTAGACCAAAAGAATTATAAACTTGCCGGAGCTTTTTATGCCGCTGCTTATAAAGTAGACCCTAATGATGGTGCACAGTTGTATAATGCTGCTGCAATGGCTGTTAACGGGCAGGATTTTGATAGTGCCCTTGAATATTACCTTCAGCTCGAAAAAGCTGGTTTTACAGGTGAAGGTGTAAATTATACAGCTAAAAGTAAAGCTACCGGGCAGTTAGAAAATTTCCCTAATAAAACCACTATGGATGTTGCTGTAAAGCAAGGTTTGTATACTGATGCAAAAGTTGACAAACTCCCATCTTTAAGAGGCGATATCGTTAAAAATATCGCTCTTATTTACGCTCAAAAAGGTGAGGTTGATAAAGCTAAACAAGCTATGAACAATGCAAGAAAAGCTAACCCTAATGACTCAAGCCTTATAATTGCTGAAGCTGAGCTTTATCTTAAAACTAAAGATATGGCTAAGTACAAAGAGCTTATTACAGAGGCTGCTGCTAAAAACCCTAATGATGCTGTATTGTTTTATAACCTTGGTGTTGTAAGTACAGAGGCAGATCCTGCCGGTGCAGAAGGTTATTATAAGAAAGCTCTTGCTATTAAGCCTGATTATTTTGATGCATTAGTAGGTTTAGGTGCTTTGCAATTAGTAGAAGAAAAGCAAATTGTAGATGAAATGAATAAACTTACCACATCTACTAAAGATAATGCCCGCTATGATGTGCTTAAAAAGAAAAAAGATGGTTTATATAACAAAGCGCTTCCTTATTTTGAAAAGGCACACCAGTTAAAACCAGATGAACAATATGTCATATCTGTACTTGCAGGCCTTTATCAGGCTCTTGAAAGAACTAATGATTATAAAGCTATGAAAGCAAAGGTAAAAGCTTAACATTTTTTACAAACTATTAGAAACCGTCTCAATATTTAATTGAGGCGGTTTTTTGTTTTTGGAATTATTATCCCGGTATATTATATTTTTTTTGGGAGGAATATTTTTCACAAAGGCTTTACACCGCTATTTTCTTTCTCAGATTGTGTGCTAAGGCTATTAATCTGAACTCTAATGCTACTTTATGAAGCCCTTTAAACCTCCTAATTGTTATCGTATTTGTGATGAGAGATACAGATTAAACAATGGCAAAGCGTTGTTTTCTTTTCCGCATTACCTTTTACTTAAAAGCAATTGTGGTTGCCTCAATATTAATGTTTCATTTTTACCTAGTTAAAGGGCCCAGAATGGGTAAATTCCCGATAGTTTTAAGCTTGATAGTGTGATAGTGTTTGCTCGTATCCGGCTTTTGCTATCCGTTTGCTTTGGTGGGTTTTGTTCATTTTCTGTCCCTTCGTACTACATACACAATAAAAAAGCCGCCTCAGTTTTGAGACGGCTACATTACTACATAAAACCTTTAGGATTATTTACCTTGTTGGTTTTTCATTTCTTTCTCGATCATGTCATAAAACTGATCAATTTTAGGAAGTACAAGAATTCTTGTTCTCCTATTTTTAGCTCTTCCTTCTGGAGTAGTATTGCTGTCAACAGGAATAAATTCGCTACGGCCAGATGCTACAAGGCGTTTAGGATCTATACCAAAATCATTTTGCAATATCCTTACAATAGATGTAGCACGCTTAACACTTAAATCCCAGTTGTCTATAAGTACCGTATTTTTAATAGGCACATTATCTGTGTGGCCTTCTACCATACATTCAAAGTCTGGTTTGTCCTGAACGATCTTAGCTACTTTACCTAAAATTTCTTTAGCTCTGTCTGTTACATTGTAGCTACCGCTTTTAAATAAAAGTTTATCGGCAATAGATATGTAAACCACACCTTTTTCAACACTTACGTCAATATCCGGGTCGTTTACACCTACGGCTCTTTTAATGCTTGTTACTAATGCAAGAGTTACAGAGTCTTTACGTGTAAGTGCATCCTGAAGCCTTGTTATTTTAAGGTCTTTCTCTTTAAGGCTCTCTAAAGATTTCTCAAGATTTTCGGCACCTTTAGATGACAGGGTAGTAATATTACCCACGGTATTAATAAGGTCGCTGTTGTTTTTCTTTAAAAAATCAAGCTGGGTAGCAACGGCATCTTTTTCTGTAAGACACTGGTTAAGTTTTACAGTGGCAGTATTCAGTAAATCCTGAATCTCCTTGTTTTTGGCTTCCAGAGCGGCGATCTTTTTCTTAGATCCGCAGGAAGTAAGCGTTATCGCTACTAGCGAAAGCATTAGGACGGCTCTTCTCATAAAGTTTAAATTTAAATTTTTAACAAAATTAATACTAATCTAAAAAATAGTAACGCGTTTATACATAAACTATTGTTAAATTAAGAAACAAACACCTTGCCGTTTTTAACATAATATTTGTAAGCAATGCTTTTTATTTTGTAGTAATTGTTGTACTGTTTTGATTCTCTTTTGTTTAGGAAATAAAAAAGTTTCAAATAAAAATAAAAATGTGCCTTTAGTATGGCAAATAAATTTGCAAACTGCCCTTTACTTAAAAACAGGCACCCTGCCAATCCGTCTAATATCAATCTAACAAAAAATACGGGGAATAATTGTGCAGTTGGTACATTTTTAAGCATCATCCATAACGAGTTCCTAAAGTTAAGAAACGTTTTGTGTGGGTTGGTACTGCTAAGTGTAGCGCCCCCCACATGATAAATGGTTGACCCGCTGCAGAAACGTATTTTATAGTTTTTATTAAACGCCCTCCAGCAAAGGTCTATCTCTTCTTGATGGGCAAAAAAGTCTTCATCAAAACCACGAAGGGTGCGGTATACTTCTTTCCTGATAAAAAAGCATGCACCGGATGCCCAAAAAATTTCGGCTTCGTCGTTATACTGTCCTTTATCTTCCTCAACAGTCTCTAAAATTCTGCCACGGCAATAAGGATAACCGTATTTATCTATAAAACCACCGGCAGCACCGGCATATTCAAAATACGATTTGTTTTTATAATCCAGTATTTTAGGCTGAATTATTGCTGTTTCATTATCCTGTTCAAAAAGATCTATAACAGGTTGCAGCCATCCTTTGGTAACTTCTACATCAGAATTTACAAGGGCATATATTTCTTCCTCTACATCTTTAAGAGCTGCATTATACCCTTTGGCATAGCCGTAATTGCCTTTATTCCGAATGATCTTTATTTCAGGATAAGTAGCTTGCACAAATGCTACAGACTCATCTGTAGAGGCATTATCGGCAACATATAGTTGTGCTTCTGGCGAGTGTGCCATAACCGAAGGTAAAAATTGCTCTAAAAGTTTTTTACCATTCCAGTTCAGGATTACAACGGCGATGCTTTTCATAAGGTGGGTAGGTATTGGGGGGCGTCGGGCATAAAATTATAACGTTCGGCAGCGTGGTCCATCTGGCAAAAATAATGATTGAGGCCGTTAGTAACCATAAGGTGCACTGCATTAAGCGACATATTGTAACGCGCTATCTGGTCGAAAACGTGCTGCGATATGGGCACAGCCGGAGCTTTGCATTCTACAACTAAAAATATAGTGCCGTCGGGTTGAAAAACCACTACATCATAACGTTTAGTAAGGCCATTTATCTTTACTATTTTCTCTACGTTTATGTGCGACATGGGAAACTTTTTCTCTTCGTGCAAAAAGCGTACTACATGCTGCCGCACCCATTCTTCGGGAGTTAGAACAATAAATTTTTTACGTATTTCATCAAAAATGGCTACCTTATTTTCACTATTTTTGAAACGGAATGTATAGTGAGGAAAATTAAGCTTCTGCATGCTGCAAAGGTAAAAATTTCAGGCAATAAATATAGCACACAATAGTGGACGAAATTATAAACATTATTAACGATATTAAGCAGGGTAATATAAAGCCTATTTATTTTTTAATGGGCGAAGAGCCCTATTATATAGATAAGCTTACCGAATATATTGAGAACAATATTCTTACTGATGAAGAGAAGGGCTTTAACCAGATGGTGCTGTATGGCAAGGATGTAACGGTAGAGGATATTGTGGCTAATGCCAAACGTTACCCTATGATGGCCGACCGCCAGGTAGTTATTGTTAAAGAAGCCCAGGAACTTTCGCGCACTATAGAAAAACTGGAAAGCTATGCCGAAAACCCCCAGCCTACAACTGTTTTAGTTATTGCCTACAAATATAAAACGCTTGATAAGCGTAAAAAAGTTACCAAAGTTATAGACAGGAACGGATTGGTTTTTGAGAGTAAAAAGCTTTACGACAACCAGGTGGGCGACTGGATAAAAAGAGTACTATCTGGCAAGGGGTATAGTATAGAACCTAAAGGAGCTGCCATGCTTGTTGAGTTTTTGGGCAATGACCTGAGTAAAATAAGCAATGAGTTAGATAAGCTTGCTATCGTTTTACCCAAAGGCAGTACTATTACACCAAAACTTATAGAAGATAACATAGGGATCAGCAAAGATTATAATGTGTTCGAACTTCGCAAAGCCATTGGGGAGAAAGATCAGCTAAAGGCTTATAAAATAGCTGACTATTTTGCTCAGAACCCTAAAGATAATCCGTTGGTAATGACGGTAGGGCTTGTGTTTGGTTTTTTTACACAGCTTTTACAATATCATGGGCTTAAGGATAAAAACCCTGCTAATGTGGCTAAAATGCTTAGGGTAAATCCGTATTTTTTAAAAGATTATGATATTGCCCTGCGCAATTACCCCATGCGAAAAGTGAGTGGCATTGTTGCGACACTTAGAGATATTGATGTAAAGAGTAAGGGTGTTGGGGCAAACTCCATTCCGCAGTCTGACCTTTTGAGGGAAATGCTGGTCAAAATTTTTAATTAGGATGTAATACCATTTGTGAATACAGCAGACATATGCGCATTTTTTTGAAATTTTACTCTTGTGGTAAAAAGCGGAATTGAAGTCTGTGAATTAAACTATTGTATAGTAACAATTAGTATATTCTGCTATAGAAATAGTCAGCAATTGTTTACTTAAGCGTCTATATAACCTTTGCCGGTAGGCAGTTCAAATATTTCAAGGTCAAAATAAGCCACAGAAGCGATTATGTGGTCAAAAATATCGGCCATAATATACTCGTGGTTTATCCAGCGTTTGTCTTTTGTAAAAACATAAACCTCTATAGGTATGCCTTTCTCTGTAGGCTGCAGGTGGCGGCACATAATTGTCATGTTCTTATTAATTCCCGGATGCCTCTCTATATATGTATTAATATATTTTCTAAAAATACCCAGATTAGTAAGGTTTCGCCCGTTTATAGATATCGATTTGTCTATGTTATTTTCTTTATTGTAAATCTCTATCTCCTCAAAACGCTGGGTAAGGTAATCGGCTATAAGCTGAATTTTTTTCAGTTCGCCAAGTTCACTTTCATGAATAAACCTAACGCTGTTAGCTTTAATAAGCAAGTGTCTTTTTATACGCCTGCCATCGCTGTGCAGCATACCGCGCCAATTTTTAAACGAATCAGATATAAGGCTGTATGTGGGTACGGTGGTGGTGGTCATATCAAAATTTTGAACCTTAACAGTAGCAAGGTTAATTTCGAGTACCGTACCATCGGCACCAAATTTTTCAATCGTTATCCAGTCGCCTATACGCACAATATCGTTTATGGTAACCTGTATACTGGCCACAAGACCTAACAATGTGTCCTTAAATATAACAATGATAACCGCCGATATAGCACCAAAAGTACTTATCAGGGCTATCATGTTAATATCCATTAAAATAAGTATAATACCGGTAATACAAAATATCCATAACATTATCATGGCTACCTGTACATAACTATCTATAGGTTTATCGTTAAAATCGGGCAGCATTTTAAGGTAATCCTTAATGGCGTTAAATACACTGCGAACTATCCAGATGCTTATAAGTATAATGCAAATGGTAATACCTTTTGTAAAGAGATACTCCCAGTAAGTAAAGCCCTTTAGCGCCAGCGGAATTGTTTTATAAATAAAATAAAGCGGTATGGCATGGGCAATATACTGTGGGGTATTATTAGCAACTAAAAAATCGTCGAACTGGGTTTTAGTCCTTTTAGCAATAATGTTCATGGCAACAACAAGCACCTTGCGGGCCACCACATCTATAAAATATGCTACCATGCCTATTATCACCATATCTATGGCAAGATTAACGTAAGATGCCGTCATTGCACCCACATCTGCCTTGCGTAATAGTTTGTATGCCCAGTTAAATAATCCCATTTAGCTGTTTTGTGGAGTCCTGAAATATTTGTATTCAATATAAAAAGTGCCAAATGGCAGCACAGATGCTATCCATACAATAAGCAGTTTACTTACAGGCCATTTTTGCTGAAATTTAAGAATGAGGGCAAGCACCATATAGCCTATAAATAATACACCATGTGCAGTACCCATTGGTCGAATGTATTCCGGGTTATCAAACATATATTTGAGCGGCATAGCCACAAAAAATAATAACAATAACGATATCCCCTCGAGGGTAGCAACTATTTTAAAAAACCGAACCATAATATAAAATTTTTGCAAAGGTAAGCAAGCCGCACTTTGCAGCGAAGTTAAAACTTTACATAACTAAAAATAAAAAGCTGTTTGGGTCACAAACAGCTTTGGTATAAAATAAAAGGTTTAATGCTTAGTAAGCAAGGAACGCTTTGTTGTATTCTTTTAGGTCAAGAACATTGTTTTTGTGCGATAGGTCGCTAAAAAGATTGATAATATAATCAAGACTCTCCAGGTTATTTTCGTTAGCAGGAGCATCTGCTGTAACCAGGTCTTCATCGTCTATAGGCTCATCATCCGGTATAGGTATAAGGAACGCGCCGTTAGCTTCAATATGTTCATACGTAAGGCGTATAGCTTTAGTAAGTACGGGATTATTTTCTTCAAGGGAATATTCGCGTAATTTTTTCAGGTCGGCTACCAATACTTCCGCTTCAAAACCTTTTTTAAAGAGGTCCAGCTGTATTTTATTGATAAGTTTAAGTGCACTCGGATTTTCCACAGTAAATATTTTTGGTTTGTAGTTTTTATTAAGAATGGCAAAAATACTATTTTATATAATTTTACCATATCTTTTTTGTAATTTATTGTGATAGAAAAATTAACCCGTATTTTTGGCCTGTATGAGTAAACGCGACCTTAAAAAATACCTTGCCTCACTGCCCAAGCCAGAGCTTGAAGAACAGCTGATTGCCCTCTATGATAAATTTGCCGATGTAAAGGCATACTATGATTTTATATTTAACCCCAAAGAAGAAAAACTGGAGCAGGCGGCTAAAGTTAAGATTGCCAATGAGTATTTTCCAATAAAGGGTAAACGGCCAAAACTGCGACGCTCTATAGCGCAAAAATATATTAAGCATTTTTTAAGCCTGGGTGTAGACCCCTATGTAGTGGCAGATGTTATGCTGTTTACCATAGAAACCGCCATGAAATATAGTGCCAGGCGCGAAATGAAATATGGCTCATTTTACAAAAGTATTTTTACAGCTTACAAACAAGTAGTTGATTATGTTGTGGTTAATGGCATGACGTCAAATTTTAAAGAGCGTATTACTGCTATATATAAGGAAAGCTTTAGGCAGCACTGGGAGAACATGAAAGAGTTTGAAAGGGTATATGATAATTTTGAGTAAATGCGGAAGTGCTAAAATCTGTTAATATAGATGATAAAAGCAATGTAAAACCTTAATTTTGTAGGTAATTTACTGTTTAAAGCATGGTGAGCAACTATAAACTTTAAACCATTAACTTTAAACCATTAACTTTAAATTTTATTTGTTATGGCCCAATTTATAAAAGTTTACCCACAAAATCCTAACGAAAAAGAGATTGCAAAAATTGTGAAAGTTTTGCAGGATGGCGGCCTCATAATATATCCTACCGATACTGTTTATGGCCTTGGCTGTGATATTACAAATAATAAAGCCCTGGAACGTGTGGCCAAAATAAAAGGCATCAAGCTGGAAAAAGCCAACTTCTCCTTTGTATGCTCCGACCTGAGTAATATATCTGATTATGTAAAGCAGATAGATACGGCTACTTTTAAGATATTAAAGCGTTCGCTTCCGGGTCCGTATACCTTTATTTTGCCGGGTAACAACAACCTGCCAAAAGCTTTTAAAAATAAAACTACGGTGGGCATACGTGTACCCGATAATGCAATTGCCCTCGAAATTGTAAAGCAATTAGGAAATCCTATTGTTTCGACTTCTATATATGATGATGACGAAGTAGTGGAGTACAGCACCGACCCCGAACTGATTTTTGAAAAATGGCAAAACCTTGTAGACGTGGTTATTGATGGCGGTTATGGAGATAACAGCCCCTCTACTATTATAGATCTTTCCGGCCCTGAACCTGTTGTGGTTAGGGAAGGGAAAGGGGATATAGATATTTTTTAGATTAGTCTAAGTGCTTGTAAGCTATACCACAAAGATGCGTAAAGAAGGCACGAAGATTCACAGAGAAAAATATTTTACACGACATAACTTGTTTCCTTTGTTGACTACGATTCGTATCTAAATCCCTTTGTGAATTTTGTGCCTTCTTTGCGAAACTTTGTGTAAAAATTTCTACACTTGCTTTTTTTGAAGCTTATTATATTAACAGTCAGTACTGTTAACAGCAAGAGCAAGCCCGCCTTCAGATGTTTCTTTGTATTTATTATTCATGTCCTGGGCAGTCTTCCACATCGTGCTAACCACTTTATCTAATGGTACTTTAGCATTTCGTGGATCGGTTTCCAATGCAAGCTCGGCAGCATTAATGGCTTTAATAGCCCCCATGGTGTTACGCTCTATACAGGGTATTTGTACCAGCCCGCCTATAGGGTCGCACGTCATGCCAAGGTGGTGTTCCATAGCAATTTCGGCTGCCATTAGGCATTGTTCCGGTGTGCCGCCCATAAGTTCGCATAATGCCGCTGCAGCCATAGCCGACGATACTCCGATTTCTGCCTGGCAACCTCCCATAGCGGCAGATATAGTTGCACCTTTCTTAAAAATACTGCCTATTTCGCCAGCTACTAACAAAAATTGCTTTATCTCATCAAAACCGGCATCGTGATTTTCTATAACAAGATAGTACATAAGTACGGCCGGAATAACACCAGCGCTACCGTTTGTAGGCGCGGTAACCACACGGCCCAGGGCGGCATTAACCTCGTTTACTGACAACGCAAAACAACTAACCCATTTAAGTATCTGCCTGAATTTAACCTCTGTACAACGTATAACCTCAAGCCATTCCTGTGGATTGTTGTATGGCATTTCGCCAATGAGGCCTTTGTGCATATCAAACGCGCGGCGGCGTACATTGAGACCACCCGGAAGTATCCCCCCGGTATGACAGCCGGTATACATGCACTCCAACATGGTGTTCCATATACGTTTTAGCTCATGGTCTATCTGTTCCTCAGTACGTATGGATTTCTCATTCTCATATACAATATCCGATATTTTTTTATTCTCGCTTTTGGTGTAAGCAAGCAGCTCATCGGCAAGGTCAATAGGGAAGGGGAAAGCCCCTTTTATTGCTTCTTTTTCTTTAGCCACAACACGCTCTTCTTTAACTACAAAACCACCACCTATTGAATAAAAGGTAGAAGTATATTCACCTTCGTTTAAAAAAGCTGTAAAAGTAAATCCGTTGGCATGAAAAGGGAGAAAGTTGCGGTTAAAAACAATATCGGTATCAATATTAAAACCTATAAATTTCTCATTGCCCAGACTCAACGTTTTGCTGAGGTTGATGCTATGAATAATACCGGAAATACTGTCAATAGGCACATATTCAGGGTCGGCACCGCTAAGGCCCAGCATTACGGCAAGGTCTGTCGCATGGCCTATACCGGTAAGCGAAAGCGAGCCATAAAGGTCTACCTTTACACGCTGTATATCATTAAAAATTCCCATAGAACGCACTTCGTTAAGAAAACGTTCGGCACCGCGCCATGGGCCAAGGGTATGGGAGCTCGACGGGCCAACGCCTATCTTAAGCATATCAAAAACAGAAATACATTCGGTCATAGCAATAGGGCAATTTGTTGCAAAGATACTTTTTTTGCCGCCGGCAAAGGTAAATAAATTGTGATTACTATAACGATATAGAGATAAAATTGTTATATTGTTAATATGGATTAGTTTAGTATTTCTATTGCAATAGGAGATGGTGGCTTATCTAAAAGCATATAAACCTTATTCCATATTTTTATATAAGAAATAACAACTATACTTCTTGGTTTAACTTTTCTCAGCAAAGAAGCTACCTCTCCATTCATTTTATTTCCGTTAACTGTAATAGTTTTATTTTTATTATCCCTTAAAGGTATTGTGACATTAAATTGTTTAATTCCAAAATCAACATTACTTTCATAAATCAACATGTTCTCAAAACTAAGATTTACAACTGATTCTATTAAAGCCTTTTTAGTCATCATGTAAGAGTTTCTTGATTCATCATTTAATGTCACCTTCGGTTCTGAAAAACCTTTTATTCTAAACGTTTTTTCTTCATGTACAACTGAATTATCTTGCATGACAGCATCAATATAAATTTTCATTTCATTTCCAGATCTTGCTCTTAACCTATAATTACCCAAGTCGTCAATTTTTACCAAGGCCGAATCTTTAGCGGTGGCAATAAATGACTTTGCTCCAGGCACTGCAATTTTAATGGGGTTGTCAATGCCGCGATACACCACATTCAGCCTTCGGCAGAGATTACGGAGATGTTTGAACGGCTAATGCTGTCTGATTGTGCATAAGTGATAATGCTGAAGAATATAAAGAGTATATATTTCATATTTTTAATTTTAAAATTCCTGCGACCTTCAATAGCTAAGTTTCCACTTACCATATTTACTAATGTATTCTTTTCTAACAGCTCCTTCGCCGGTTTCTCCATTAAAGTTAGTGAAATCGTCCTCAGTTTTTTGTATGGGTTTAGCTTTTACACCTTTTAACTTGTAGGTGCTGGTAAATGAAAACCCTGCATTACCCGACGGATGTGTACAGGTAATTATTCTTGTTTCAGGATCATATTCCGGGGCATCCCAAATTTCTGAGTCTTCTACGGTATTTATAAGTTGAATAAGTTTTTTATGCTTTTGGTCATTTAAAAAAATAAGGGTGTTTATAACGCCGTGCACATTTGTACCTGTATAAAAAAGTAAATCTTCATTACCATCCATATTAAAATCAGTTATCTGATATGAAGGTATATCGAATTCTTCGTCATTATAAAGCCTTGCCCAGCCTGAGTATACAAGAGTAGCTTCCGTTACATACTCTTGACGGTCTATACCATCATATCTAATAAGATTCATTATACTGTCGTTTTCCTGTTCAAGGCTGTAAAAAAGAAGTTCTTTTTTGCCATAAATTCCAATATCTACGGTTTGGGATGTTTGTTTCCAAGTACCGTTTTCTCCAACGAACTCGGTTTCGAAAACACTTTTGTCAGTAGTAGAGTCAAATTCCTGTTTTTGTATAGGCTTTGCAACAATGCCATTTAGTTTGTAACTGCTCTCTGATGAAATTCCAAACGCGCTTGAATCTAATGTGCAATTTATGATACCTGTTGCATTATCATATTCCGGCCTATCCCAAATAAGGGTTTGATCGGCGGTATCATAAAGACTCACTAATTTTTGATTTTCCTGGTCATTAAGAAAAATAATTGTCCACATATTCCCGTTTACATTTGTAAATGTCCAGCATGTAAGGTCTTCATCACCATCATTATCAAAATCAGTAATTTTAAATTCTGATATAACTTTTGTACCGTCAACTCTTCTAACTGCCCAATCGGTATAGGCTATATCCTCCTGAAATTCCCATCTTCCATTAGCATATTTTGAAAGCGCAGCTATTGTATCGTTTTTTAAAGCAATTGAATATTTTAAAGGAACTTCTCCTTTCAGTATAAATTCTGAGACAAGTTTTTCTTTACCCCAGTCTATCTGAGTAGCCGATGTGGTATCCGGAGGAAATTGTAATGTAAATTCTATAAATTTTTCATTATCATAGATAGTTACCTGAGCGGTAGCGCATCCTGACAACAGTAATAGAAGTAGCAAAAGAAGCCTCATAATATATTGGATATATGCTGCCAAATATAACCAAATCCCTAACATACATCCATAAAAAAACCTCCCGGCTGGGAGGTTTCAATAAACTATTTTTATCTAATTAGTTTACTATTATTTTTTTGGTAACCGTTTGGTTTCCAGATGTTGCCCTTAGCATATAAAAGCCCTGAGAAAGGTCTCTTACAGTATAGGTATTGCTGGCAGCCTGTGGCTTTTGTATGCTTTGTATAAGCTGGCCATTAAGGTTGATAACTTCTATAGTTTCAAGAGGTGATTCTGAATATATGTTTACCTCGTGGTTTACCGCAGGGTTTGGGTAAACAGATACTGTGCTGGGTACAAAATCGTTAAGGCCTGCAACTTCGCCCCATATCTGCGCTGCATACTCAGGATGATCTATGAATGGATTTCTATTGCCCTGAAAGGTGTAAATTGCATTATTACGTGTTGTTTCTCTATCGCTAACCGGATCTTCTGTAGCCCATGTTAATAAAGTGTTTAACGACCAGTTTGTAAATACATGATCGCTAGTACCATCAAACATAGCATAAGAGCCCCAGTTAGCAATAACATTCTGGTAACACGTAGCCATGTAAAAATAGCATCGTGCTACATCACCTTTAAACTCATCTATTGGTTCAAATACAGTACTGCTATATCCGGCTGAATACCCTGAATTTAAATTTGAACCTCGTTTGGAACCATTTTGAGAAGTGTAACTTACAGTACCAACCTTTCCAAAAGGCAAATTGCCACGTTCTCCATTTACTTTTCCATCTGTTGGCAATATATGATGCGCGTCAGATACCATTGGCGAAGCTTCACTAAAAACACTTTGCGGAACGAGGTGTTCACGGTTGTAACAATCTCCTTCAAGCCTGTAATCGCCACAACGGTCTCCTGTATTAGTTACTGAATAGTTATATGGATCTGCTGCAGTTGGATTTTCTGAATAAATGTCCAATACACTACCATCATTCTCATAAAAGCTATCGATATCTGATGTTTGATAACACTCATACAGCGCATTGTATGTACGTGTTCTATGGCTTTGTATGATATTGTATAACTGTGTTTTTAAAGCATACCCTGTGCCGGTAGCGTTATTATAATAATTAGCAGGCGCCTGGGCAAACACCCCTATGGTAACGAGAACCATGGCAATAGTAAAATTTTTTTTCATTTTGTAAATTAATAAGAGGGCAAATTTAGCAAGTTTATAAATACCCTTGCTAAATTTAACATCTGTAAGCTTCTATGTTATTTTTTTCGTTCCATAAGGGCCATGTAAAATCCGTCAAAGCCAGACTCTGATGCCAATACCTTATTTTCTTTTACAAATGTAAACTCTTTACCTATCTCTGTAGTTAAGAAATGTTTAACCTGTTGCTCATTTTCCGATGGTAATATAGAGCAGGTAGCATATACAAGCTTACCACCCGGCTTAACAATTTTACTGTAATTTTCCAGCACTTCTGCCTGTGTTTTCCTAATGTTATCTATAAACTCCGGCTGCAGTTTCCATTTACTGTCGGGGTTACGCTTCATAACGCCAAGGCCGCTGCACGGCGCATCTATAAGCACACGGTCGGCTTTTTCATGGAGTTTTTTAATAACCTTAGTACTGTCTATAATGCGATACTCTATATTAAAAGCACTGTCGCGTTTTGCACGAATTTTTAGCTGTTTAAGCTTGCTTTCGTAAAGATCCATAGCAATAAGCTGGCCTTTGTTTTCCATAAGGGCAGCCATGTGCAGGGTTTTACCACCGGCACCGGCGCAGGTATCTACCACGCGCATTCCCGGCTCAACTTCAAGAAAACGCGCCACCATTTGCGACGAAGCATCCTGAACTTCAAAGAAGCCTTCTTTAAAAGCATCGGTCATAAAAACATTGGCACGCTCTTTAAGTATAAGCGCATCAGGATATTCTTTTAAAACTTCGGTATCTATATTAAGATCCATGAGTATGGCCCTGAGCTTTTCGCGTGTAGTCTTAAGGGTATTTACCCTAAGTATAACTTTAGCCTGCTCGTTTTGAGCCGACAATTCTTTTTCCCACTTAGCTTCGCCAAGTTCTTTAACACCCAGTTCGTCCATCCAGTCAGGAATAGACTCGCGGTATTTTCTTATTTTAGAAAGCTCGTCAAAACGGCCTTTAATACGACGCACAGGGGTATCTTCAAAATACTTCCAGTCGGGCAGGGTAATGCCACGAAGCACAGCCCATACGGCAAATACACGCCAAATGTTATCTCTGTCAAAAGGTTCCTTAACCTCTGCTATCTCTACATAAAGGCGTTTCCAGCGCACAATTTCATAAATTGTCTCCGCTACAAACTTGCGGTCGGCACTGCCCCAGCGTTTGTCTTTTTTTAGGGCGCGGGCTACAACCTTATCGGCATACTCTCCATCGTTAAAAATAAAACCTAACGAGTCTATAACCGTAAAACATAAATTCCTGTGTAATCTCATTATAAAAAATTGAACTGCAAAGGTATTATTTTTTAGCGGATGTTTTCAGGGTTAATTTAGAACTATAAAATTACTGAATACATGAGACACAAATATTTAATTGTCCTTTAATGTTTCGCGATACATGAAATCAACAATTTCAAAGATAGCATACGTTTTGTCTTTCTTTTTCTTGTCAAGGAATTTTCCTTTGGTGATCTGATCGATTTTTTCACCAATCAATATTGAGTTTCCATTTATTAGAAGTCCACTATAACTTATAACCCAAGGGCTATAAAAATATTTTGGGTTATAATCGCTATTAATAATGTTTAGCGTGGTGCCGTTATTTAACTCACAGGTTATTTTCAGCCAGTTTGTAGTTGTACTCCATATTCCTGAAGATTGGGCAAAAGCACTTTCAATTATAGCACTTGCTGTAGTATTTATTTCGCGTGCTTTTCTACGGTAAAATTCAAAGTCCGTTTTTTCTCCAGGAAACTGCATTGTTTCAAAATCCTCCCGCTCATAGCCTTTCTTCTTTATTTTTTTTTCGGAGGCATCTATGAACTTTATAAAATTACTAATGTCATTTTCTGTAAAGTTAAAATCTTTACTGTTCATCTTGTTGTTTTGTATTAGGCTGATAAGGCCAAGAATTTCATCGATGGCAGTTTTACTAATTGTTTCAGGGAAGTCCTGCAATCCATTCACTGCAGTAGTCTGGTAAATGTCATTTTGCAGGGTATAAGCGACTGTATTATTCATATTGTGAAAACACCCTGAGCTTCCAGATTCGAATATTATTGAGGTTGCTTTTGCTTCAGGTTTAATAATTTGTGCCGGGAAATTGAAAGGTAATATACTCCTGTTATTTATATCAATAATATTGTAGTTATGTATTTGATTATCAGATATAATAATCTTGTTGTCATATATGCATGCCATTCCGACATTAAAAGGGATTTTCATATAACAAAACCATTGCTTAAGACTGTTATCAAACAATAACACATTATCTCCGGAAAAACCTATAGTAGTATTGCCGCTTTGAACTTTGAGGTAGGGTTCCTCAATAGGAACGTCATTGGTTAAAAGCTCTGATGATTTTATATTTTCTTTGGTTATACGATACACTTTGTGTGCTGTTAAAGCGTAGAGTATATTATTTTGTATAATCAGGCTAATGGGCACGGCTTCAAGCCTATCGGCAGATTTCCATACAGGTAACAAGTTTTCGTCCAGTAGTTCTACACCAAGCTCTTTATTTACAACATAGGTAGCACCATTTTCGGCAACTTCAAAATCAATAACTCCAGGCATGCGTTGCCAGTTAATAGTATCAGACTTTGTATAAAATATCTTGTTCTGCTGATCAATAAAATAAAATTTTTTATTGGCTGTAATTCGTATTTTGTTTATAGAGGGCCGGTGTTCTTTTGATAGTTTAATATATTTTCGCTGGTTAAGAGGTGTCGGTATTAATTGCCATGTTTTGCAATTATCTAAGGTGCTGTAGATTTTATTATTACCAAAAGTTCCAAAAAGCCCCACTTTTGCATCTTTAGTAAAATGGATGGTAGAAAACCTGAGATTTCCTTTTGTCTCAATCTTATCTATCTCCTTCCAGCTTTTCCCAAAATCATCCGAATAATAAATAAGTTGTGATGATCCGCTCATCCATGCTTTTCCGTCGGGGGTTACCCAGGCAGCATCAATCCAGCTATCTTTTCCAAAAATGACTTTCTCCCAAGTGTTGCCGCTATCTTGGGTTCTATAGATAAAATTAGTTTGAGAATCTTTACCATGTATATAACCAGAAATTATGGCGTCATTATTGGTAAAAAAACTTATTTTTTCAAAAATGCCTCCACTTACAGAATATTCATCATTGTTTTTTATTGGGCCATAATGCCATAATGAATCTATGCTATTACTATAAAAAGTATCGCCCGGTTTTGTTACGATCCATAATTTTTCAGATGGCGATACCCCTAATGTGTGATAACCGGTTATGGGTAATGGTGCTGAAAAAGGGCTTTGGGCAACCAGCCATAAAGGCATCATGAGGAGTAGGAATGTTATTTTTTTCATAATAAAGCTCTAACAGTTTAAGTATAACGATAAGGATTATAAATATTGTGGAAAGGTTGGAGCTGACATAAAAAAATCCGTCATGAAAATATTTCAGGACGGATTATATATGGAGTGTGCAAAACTGAAATCTGCGATCTAAAATTATATATGGATAACCTCGCCATAAGCAGCAGCGGCAGCTTCCATAACAGCCTCGCTCATAGTAGGGTGAGGATGAACTGTTTTAATGATCTCGTGGCCTGTAGTTTCAAGCTTACGGGCTACAACAGCTTCGGCTATCATATCGGTAACGCCGGCACCTATCATGTGGCAGCCTAACCATTCGCCATATTTGGCATCAAAAATTACTTTTACAAAACCATCAGGAGTACCTGCAGCCTTAGCTTTACCTGAAGCTGTAAAAGGGAATTTACCTATTTTAAGCTCGTAACCTTTTTCCCTTGCAGCTTTCTCTGTTAAACCTACCGATGCAATTTCCGGTGTAGCATACGTACAGCCCGGTATGTTGCCATAATCTATAGGGTCTACATGCAGGCCTGCAATTTTTTCTACACAGGTAATACCTTCGGCAGAAGCAACGTGAGCAAGTGCTTGGCCCGGAACGATATCGCCTATGGCGTAGTAACCCGGTATGTTAGTTTGGTAAAATGCATTAACAAGAACCTTATCCCTGTCGGTAGCAATACCCACTTCTTCAAGGCCTATGTTCTCAATATTCGATTTAATGCCTACAGCCGATAAAAGGATATCAGCCTCAAGGGTAATTTCTCCATCAGCCGTTTTAACGGTAGCTTTTACACCTTCGCCGCTTGTATCTACTTTCTCTACAGATGCATTGGTCATAACCGTGATGCCTGCTTTTTTAATAGAACGCTCAAATTGTTTAGAGATATCCTCGTCTTCTACAGGAACAACATTTGGCATAAACTCTACAATGGTAACCTTAGTACCCATAGAATTATAAAAATGAGCAAACTCTACACCTATAGCACCAGATCCTACAACGATCATGCTTTTAGGCTGCTCCGGCAATACCATAGCCTGGCGGTAGCCAATTACTTTTTTACCATCCTGAGGCAGGTTTGGCAATTCGCGAGAGCGTGCACCGGTAGCAATAATAATATGGTCAGCACTAAGTTCTGTAACGGCACCGTCTTTATCGGTAACGTCTATTTTTTTGCCCGGTTTTAGTTTACCGGTACCCATAATAACTTCTATCTTATTTTTTTTCATAAGGAACTGTACACCTTTGCTCATATCGCCGGCAACGTTACGGCTACGGGCAATAACAGCTCCAAAATCTTTGTCAAATTCGTTTATGGTAAGGCCGTAATCAGCAGCATGCTTAAGGTAATCAAAAACCTGCGCGCTTTTTAGCAATGCTTTTGTAGGGATACAACCCCAGTTAAGGCAAATACCGCCAAGGCTTTCTTTCTCTACAATAGCTACTTTAAAGCCTAATTGCGAAGCCCTTATAGCTGTTACATAACCGCCCGGGCCACTGCCTAAAACAATAATATCGTATTTCATGGTAAAATAATTTGCTATTTAAATTGTGCGTACGAAATTAAGTATTTATTTGCTTATAGGAAAATGCTAAGGATAATTTAATGGTTTCGTTATTACATTTTTATTGCTTAAATTTGTAAATAACTTATGAGAATGAAGGAATTATGAAATTCTACGAAAAATATCCGCAATTAAGGGACAGGGCTTTTTTATCCGAAACGCTTGAAAGGACGCTATATACTACCATGGCTCTTGAAAATCAGAAAGTTTCTAAAGAAAAAATTTCTGAAATTGTTGAGGGTACTATTAGAAAAAGAGAATCAGAAAGTCTTGATTTCTTTACGAATAAGGCTTTGTAGAGAATTGAAATTTCCAATATCTGATTGTCTAAGCGCATCAATATAAATTTTTCTTGCATCGCCCTCTCTTTTATAGAGTTCAATAGGCTGATAGCCAAATTTCAAAGCCACCACATTCATAAGTATCCTGCCTAATCTTCCATTACCATTATTAAATGGATGGATTTTTACAAATTCGTAATGTGCATACGCAAGGCAATCTATATGATCGTCTAAAGTTTTAGCAATGCCTATTTTAAAATTCAAATTATCGAGAAACTGATACATTAGATTAGGAACTTGGTGAGGGAGTGGAAGTTCTAACTTACCCACATTAACCTGTATCATTCGCCATTTGCCCGCCCAGCCATATAGTAGTCCAAATGCTGTTTTATGTAACGACAACAAAATATCAGTTGTAATTTTGTCTTCAGCATTCAGCTCAAAAACTATAATTTCAGCAAATGAAAGCCCTTCAGTTTCCAGTTCATTAATCTGGTTGTAATCTGTAATGCCTAACAAGTTGTCTTCCGGACCTGTTGTATAATTTGTATTGTCATCCATAAAGATTAATTCAAACTTCCTACTGCCAATGATTACTAAACACTATTTCTCCTCACTCTCTGCAACAAACTGCGAGTAATACAGGTTTTTGTAATACCCCTGCTCACGGTTTATAAGTTCGTAGTGTGTACCATCTTCTACAATTTTACCTTTATCCATTACAATAATCTTATCGGCGTTTACTATCGTCGCGAGCCTGTGGGCAATTACAATCGAGGTTCGCCCTTTAGTAACAGCATCGGTAGCATTTTGTATCAGCTCCTCGCTATAGGTATCAATAGATGATGTAGCTTCGTCCAATATCAAAATACTTGGGTCGCTTACGTAAGCCCTTAAAAAAGCAATAAGCTGCCTTTGACCCGATGACAGCATTACACCGCGCTCTTTTACATTATAATCGTACCCACCAGGAAGGCTCATAATAAAGTCATGAACGCCAATAGCTTTAGAGGCTTCGATTACCTTTTCGCGTGTAACAGAGGCATCGTTTAGTGTAATGTTATTCAATATCGTATCGGCAAAAAGGAATACATCCTGCAGTACAATAGCTATTTGCCGGCGAAGGCTGTTCAGGGTAAATTCGTCAATGTTAGTCCCGTCTATGCTTATAGTCCCGCTGTTTATTTCATAAAAACGGTTCAGTAAGTTAATGATTGTGCTTTTTCCTGCCCCGGTTGCGCCAACTATGGCAATGGTTTGCCCTGCTTCTATTTTAAGGGTAATGCCTTTTATAACTTCCTCATTTTCGAGGTAGCTAAAGCGTACATTTTTAAAGTCTAATTCCCCTTTAAAGTGCCAAGCCTGCTTAGTACCGTTTTTCTGGATATCTTCCTGCATTTCTAACAGTTCGAAAACCCTGTCAGACGCTACAATACCCATTTGCATCTCGTTAAATTTATCTGCAATTTGGCGCAGCGGGTTAAACAGCATGCTTATAAACATGGTGTAAGCAAAGAGATCGCCGGGAGTAGTAAGGCTGTCGCCGCCCAATATGCTCACGCCACCATACCATATAACAAAACCAAGGGTTAGAGACGATATAATATCTGCAATTGGGAAGAATATAGAGTTGTATAATATATTCTTTAACCAGGCATCGTTATGTTTTTTGTTGATACCTTTAAATTTCTCGTATTCTATATCTTGACGGTTAAAGAGCTGAACGATCTTCATGCCGGTAACGCGCTCCTGTACAAAGGTATTAAGATTAGATACCTGCGTGCGCACTTCTTCAAAAGCGCCTTTCATTTTCTTCTGGAAAATACGTGTGGCGATAACCAGCAGCGGCATTGCAAGCATTACAACAATGGTAAGTTTCCAGTTCATGAAGAACATAATGATAAGGATAACAAGCATTTTAAGTGCATCACTTATTATCATAAACAACCCCTGGCTGAATATCTTGGCAATAGACTCAATATCAAAAACAGTTCGTGTAACCAGTTTGCCAACAGCCTCGTTATCAAAAAATTTCATCCTGAAACTGCTTATGTGTGCAAACAACTTTTCGCGGATGTCTTTTACAATATCCTGTCCAAGCCAGTTGGCCCAGTACACAAAGTAAAATTGTGCAGCTACTTCAAGAATAAGCGCAATACCCATAAGCCCCACATAGTTAAGCAGGCCGGGCATGTTTTTGTTTATGAGGTAATTATCTACCGTTTCTTTAAGCAGGTAGGGGCGCAGTGCTGCAAAAACAGACAGTGCGACAGAAAACACAATAACCCATGTAAAACGGGTTTTATAGGGGCTTGCAAACGCCATTACTTTTTTAAGCGGCGACGTTTTTTTATTTGGAGTATTCTTTATGGCTTTCATAGATTTATAAGGGCTTAAAGGTACGGATAAATTACCTTGGTAAGGTACAATCCGTGGGCGGGAACAGATGCTCCTGCATAACCACGGTCGCGGCTCTCTACAATGGTGCGAACATGGTCTACAGTAATTTTACCAAGGCCCACATTTACAAGCGTGCCCACTATTGCCCTAACCATGTTGCGCAAAAAACGGTCGGCGGTTATGGTAAATACTAATTGGGTGCCGTTCTGTTCCCATTTGGCATGGGTAATTTTACAGTCAAAGGTGCGCACATCGGTATGCGTTTTAGAGAAGCATTTAAAATCGGTATAGCTCGTTAAAATTTCGGCTGCCTCATTCATCTTTGCTATATCTAAAGGGTGAAAATGATAAAAGCTACCTTCATTTTCAAAGGCATCTTTAAAGGTATGCAGGTGGTATTCGTAGGTTCGGCTGGTGGCATCAAAACGGGCATGGGCATCATTGTGCAGCAGTATAAAACGGTATACCACAATATCTTTTGGTAAAAAAGAGTTGAGTTTTAATACAAGTTTATCGGCATCAAAAGTATCTTCAAGGTCAAAGTGTGCATACATCTGCCGGGCATGTACACCGGTATCTGTTCGGCCTGCACCCATTACGTCTATCTCTTTTCTAAGCAGCATAGACAGGGCTTTATTAAGCGTTTCCTGTACCGATGGGCTGTGCGGCTGGTACTGCCATCCGCAGTAGTTTTTACCGTTGTAAGCAAACTCTATAAAATACCTCAAAGCGTTCCTTTAATTTTTTACAAAGATACGATTTTAAGTGGCAAAGTAGCCGAGAGGCAAAATTGCAAAGTTTAAATGATTCTTAAATTTAATGTCTCTGTAAAAACTTTCTAACTGTGCTACTTTGAGGCTTTGTAACTATAACCTAACTTTGCTCCCCTTTACATTCACTATGACAAAAATTCTCCTGCTTAGCGATACCCACAGTTATATTGATGATACCATACTTAAATATGTACGCCTGGCCGACGAGGTATGGCATGCAGGCGACATAGGCGACCTGAGTATTACTGATGCCATTAAAGCAGAAAAACCTCTGCGTGCAGTTTATGGTAATATAGATGACGCAAAAGCCCGGCAGGAATTCCCTTTAAATAATCGCTTTATGTGCGAGGGTGTAGATGTCTGGATAATACACATAGGCGGATATCCAGGTAAATACAATAATGCTGTTAGGGAAGAAATGATGCTTAACCCACCAAAACTTTTTATTTGCGGACATTCGCACATACTAAAAGTACAGTTCGATCAAAAGCATAATTTACTACACATGAATCCCGGTGCGGCAGGCACACATGGTTTCCACCAGGTGCGCACTATGTTACGATTTGATATTAACGGCGATAAAATAGAAAACCTCGAAGTTGTAGAGATTGCCAAGAGGCCTTAAAATTTAATTCCGGTAGTAATATTAAGCTGGTGCAATGTACCAAAGAACGATTTATATTCGCTTGCCGTGTGTGTTGTGGGTAACGCCAGGCAATAGTCGAGGCCTGCAAAAATACGTAAATGCCCAGTTATTTTAAAATCTATATCAAAGCCGGGTGTAAAAGCGGGCCCGCGCTGCTTTCCGTATTTTGTGCCATCACTTTTTTGGTTGAGGGTAAAGGCCCCAATGGTAAATTTTGTAGTTAAGTCTACTTTATTTAGAAGGGGCATTTTGTACAAAGCCCCAAAATAGAAATTACTGGTATAGGTGTTTTTTACATTTGCTGCCAGCGAAACATCGGTTACGTTATATTGGCTAAACTCGTAACCAATAATGAAATGCAGCTTATTAATGGAGTATAAAGTTATAAAAACGCCTATGCCTGCAACGCCATTATTAGCCTTTGCCAATACATTATTGCCAATGCCGTTAGGAAATACATAGTAAAGCCTAAAATATTCGGTATTTATTTTTTTCTGAATAGTATCTTGCGCTATACCCTGAATACCTGTAATCAGTACCAACAATAGTAACAATTTTTTCATAATTAATATTCAAGGTTAAAGGTTACATCATCGGCTGCAACAGGCACATGTACTTCATGAACAGTGTTGTCCTGCAGTAAATATTTTATAACTAAATCCTGATTTTTAGCAACTACATAATCCAAACGGTTAAATGGGTCATAATGCTGGTCTTCCGGGTCAACAATTCCAAAGAAATCCGGATCATATTCTATCTCACTGTATTGTACCAGTCCAAGGGGTCTTATTTTTAAAATAGACCTATTACTAATGCTTATTAAATTTATACGAAGGTTTACAGCATCGTCATTTCTAAATAGGGTAGTGGCACCAAAATTTATGGTATAATTTTGAATGCTTGCCTGCTTTATGCCAACAACCACCATTCCAGAATATTCTGCGTTCGCATTGTTACCATTAAAAGGAGAATTTATATATAAAGAAGTTTTTACATTTCGTGCTTTAGGGAAAATCATCTGGTAATTACCATTACTATCAGTTCGGTCACGGCTTATGATATCTTCGGCGTTGCCATTATAAACAAAAGTTGCTACCTCAATATTTGAAATGGGCTGCCCATTTCTATCTCTAATTTGGCCTTTAAATATGTATTTAGTAGATCCTTCATAATCTATCCCGCACGCGCTCAGTAATACTGCTGTTACTAAACAAAGTAGTGTTCTATACATGTAGCTAATGTTTTGGTTGACTATTAGTTAGATGCTAAAATATATAAAAGGTTGCTTATTAAATGATAATAAAATAATTTTGAGTACTTTACGGGTACCTTACAATTTAGTATTATGAAGATCGCTTTTTTTTCTGCACAGTCCTACGACAAAGTTTTTTTTGACAAGTACAATACTTTTGGACTTGAAATAGAATATTACGAAACCCACTTGGGGCCACATATTGTAAATGTGGTAGAAGAAGCCATTGCCGTTTGTGTATTTGTAAATGATAAGCTATCTGCAGCTGTTATTGCCGCACTGGCTGCGAAAGGTGTAAAGATAATTGCGCTGCGCTGCGCCGGATTTAACAATGTAGACCTTGAAGCTGCAAAGGCTCATGGTATAAGAGTATGCCGTGTACCGGCTTATTCTCCGGAAGCGGTTGCTGAACATGCTGTTGCTATGCTGCTAACCCTAAACCGTAAGACACATAAGGCGTACAACCGTGTGCGCGAGCAAAATTTTTCTTTAAATGGGCTGTTGGGTTTCAACCTGCATGGCAAAACAGTAGGTGTAATAGGCACCGGTAAAATAGGCAGGGCATTTTGCAAAATAATGCTTGGGTTTGGCAGTAATGTTATAGCTTATGACCTTTACAATGATGTAGAACTGGAAAGTTTAGGTGTGCAGTATAAAACACAGGAAGAGATATTTCAATTATCTGATATAATCTCGCTGCATTGCCCACTTACCACAGATAACCATTACCTTATAAATAAAGATACCTTGGCGCAGATGAAAAAAGGCGTGACACTTATAAACACCAGCAGGGGCGGACTTGTGTGCACCGCAGATGTTATTGAGGCATTAAAGCGGGGATACGTAGGACATCTGGGTATAGATGTATATGAGCAGGAAGAAAAGTTGTTTTTCCGCGACCTGTCGGAAAATATTATTGAAGATGATGCCATACAAAGGCTTATGAGTTTCCCTAATGTGCTGGTAACGGCACACCAGGCTTTTTTTACCGATGAAGCTTTGTCGCAAATTGCACAGGTAACATTGAGTAGTATTAATGCTTTATCAAAAGGGGAAGAGCCGGAAGACAAGGCAGTAATTTTGGTATGATGTAATTTACCACCTATACAGCAAGATTTTCATTAAGGGTATAAGCTACACAGCCTTGTGTTCTTTAAAAAAGCGAAGCGTTTCCTTATGGTCTTTGTGCGGGCTTTCCTTTGTGCACTTAGTGGTAAAATTTAAATAAATTATTGTAACCCACAAAAAAATCCGGGCTTTACAGGCCCGGATTTCTTACGCACTAATAAACTAAGATAAAAGGTTTACCGTAATCTGTCAGCTGATTTTACGAGATCCTCATCCTTTTTGATAGCCCTGTTTGCAAGGCTTATAAAAACGATAGAAACAATAGGGAGGAACATCCCAATACCCTTCTCAGACACATCAGCGTCTCCGGATAAATTTAGCGACTTATATATAAATAATCCTAATAAAATTAAATTCAAGACCAAATTAAGCCTGCCTAAAACAAACTGTTTTTTTCGGTTTTTGTAGGTAAAAATGCCTAATATAGATAGCGTGGCACTAAAAACAAACAATAAAATATATGCAATGTTGTCATACAGCGTTACAACTTCGCCATTCTCTAATGTATAAAGCTGTAAAAAAAACGGTAACACCCCGCTGGCTATAACCGCTACTAATAAATAAATACTTTGTATTCGTTGTAACATTTTGCTCTTAATTGCTGTACAAAAATATGCTTTCTTTTTAAAAAATACTATTGGATAGTGAAAATAAATTTGTAATATTGCAATACAAAATCATAAATACTTCATTCTGCGAAGTATTATGCCTTCAAAAATCCCATTTTATTTTTGTCCTCACCAAAATTTGCCTAAATTAACTCAAATCATACATGTTTGATATTTCTGAATTAAAAGAAATGAAGCTTCCTGAGCTTCAGGAAATTGCTAAAAAAGCGAAGATTAATAAATACCGGGGTCTGAAAAAAGACGAACTTGTATACCAGATACTCGACCATCAGGCAGCAAACCCTGCCCAGATACTGCCGCTTTTTGAAGAAACTACTGCTGCAGCAACTCCTGCAGACGAACCAAAAACTAAAAGGGCAAGGATTACTAAAGGTGATGAAGCTGAAGCCAAAAAGGCTAACCCGGAATCTAAAGTTTTAGAATCTACGACTGAAACTGTAACAGAGGCTCCTGTAGCTGAAACGCCTGTGCTAACAGATGCAGTTGAAGAAACGGCTACAAAACCTGAAAAGGTACTAAGAAAAAAATCAGATATTATTAAAAAGGTAACTGTTACAGATACTATACAACAAGAAGAACCTTTAAGAGATGCTAAGGAAGATACTGAACATTCAATAGCCGAAAATCCTGAAGCAAAACCTGCCATTAGTCCGGCCAATAAAATACAGCCAAGAGAAAGAAAAGTTGTAGCTAAAGATGGTGCACAGCCTAAAACCGGCGATGCACCGGCAAGGCAACGCCCGCAGCTTACAGATGAGGAAAGGCAGGCTCAGATTGAAAGGGCTAATGCTAATAATCCTAACCACCCAAGCTATAAAAAAAGAATACAGGAACAGGCTAACCCTGATGTACCTGTTGCTCCCGCAGCTGCTGCACCTGTTGTAGCGCAAAATACTGTTAGGGCTATTACACCAACGCCACAGGCAAGCGCTTTGGGTGTTCAGCCGGCACAGGTTAAAAAGCAAAATTACCGTGAACCCGATTATGAATTTGACGGTATTATAGAAAGCGAAGGCGTACTGGAAATGATGCCCGATGGTTATGGTTTCCTTCGTTCGTCTGATTATAACTATTTAGCATCGCCCGATGATATTTACCTTTCTAATTCACAAATACGTTTATTTGGGCTTAAAACAGGAGATACTGTAAAAGGGGTAGTGCGCCCGCCAAAAGAAGGCGAAAAATATTTTCCACTTGTAAAAGTTAATAAGATTAATGGCCATGACCCACAGGTGGTGCGCGACAGGATATCTTTTGAGCACCTTACACCGGTTTTCCCGTCAGAGAAATTTAACATTGCCGATAAGCAAAGTACTATATCTACAAGAATCATCGATTTGTTCTCGCCTATAGGTAAGGGGCAGCGTGGTATGATCGTGGCGCAGCCTAAAACAGGTAAAACCATGTTGCTTAAGGATATTGCCAATGCTATTGCGGCTAACCACCCCGAAGTGTATTTATTAGTATTGCTGATAGATGAACGCCCGGAAGAGGTTACCGATATGCAGCGCAGCGTAAGGGGAGAGGTTATTGCCTCTACCTTTGATAAAGAACCGCAGGAACATGTTAAAATTGCTAACATTGTACTCGAAAAAGCGAAACGCCTTGTAGAGTGTGGCCACGATGTGGTTATATTGTTAGACTCTATTACCCGCCTTGCAAGGGCGTACAACACTGTGCAACCAGCATCTGGTAAGGTACTTAGTGGTGGTGTAGATGCTAATGCTTTACAAAAACCTAAACGTTTTTTTGGTGCAGCACGTAACATAGAAGGCGGTGGGTCGTTAAGTATTATTGCTACAGCACTTACAGATACAGGTTCTAAAATGGATGAGGTTATCTTTGAAGAGTTTAAAGGTACCGGTAATATGGAGCTTCAGCTTGACAGGAAAATCGCTAACAGGCGTATTTTCCCTGCTATTGACCTTACATCGTCGAGTACCAGGAGGGATGATTTACTGCTTGATGAAAAAACCATTCAGCGTATGTGGATCATGAGGAAATACCTTGCTGATATGAACCCTGTTGAAGCAATGGACTTTATAAACGACCGCTTTAAAAAGACCCGTAACAACAATGAGTTCCTTGTCTCTATGAATGACTAAGAATTAGGTTCTGAGGTACTTGGTGCCTGAGATTCTTAAAAAATATGTCTAGTCCTGATATAACGATACAGGATTAATAATAATAAAAGTACATTTTTTAAACAGAAGTAGCTTCCGTGTTACTTCTGTTTTTTGTTTTATATGTTTTCATTTCAATTTTATTCTGTTGA
>Ga0247812_10000074_pt1 | contig 145847 bp, 130 predicted proteins | sample UWRJL149409B1_FD_178011 | JGI IMG/M metagenome (GOLD analysis project Ga0247812, IMG submission 178011) | Plant litter microbial communities from Arlington Agricultural Research Station in Wisconsin, United States - UWRJ-L149-409B-1 | ecosystem: Environmental > Terrestrial > Plant litter >... | reverse complement strand
TTGGCGCTTGCGGTCATGGCCTCAGAAGCCCCCCTTGTTGGCCCCCAATGCCCTGAACCCTGCGGCACGGGTGCCTTAGTGTTGAGCTTTCCTTGAACACAATAAAAAGGTGTACCCGGCTGACCGGGGCACCAAAGAGAGGGCGGTCATGCGGGCACGTCAATTCACGGGAAAGCCTAGCCTTTGTTTGGCGTTGGTGGGGTGCGCCTTCTTCACGCTGCTCAGCGGTTGTGGTGAAGAGAAGAAAAGCCCGGCGACCCGCAATCAAGCGGCCATCGCCAAACCGGGCGATCCCGCGCTGGCGCAGATCTACGACAACAGTTGCAAGCTCTGCCACGCCAATCCGGCGGCCGGAGCGCCGTTGACCGGCGACAAAAAAGCCTGGGAGCCACGGCTGCTCCAGGGCGCGGACACGCTGCTGGATCACGCCATCAACGGCTACAACGGCATGCCACCCATGGGCCAGTGCGTGGAGTGCTCAGAGGAACAATTCCTCGCGCTGATCAGCTTCATGGCCGGGCAAACCCTCCAACAATAACAACCCGGGGTGCACGTGATGACGATGGATTTAACACGGCGGCAATTGTTGCAGCGGGCAAGCGTCATTGGCGCTTTCACGGCCCTGGGCAGCAGCCCGGCGCTCGCCGAATGGCTGCGCGCACCGCGGCTGATCCCTTGGCGCAATTGGTCCGGCGCCCAGAGTTGCCTGCCGGCGGCGCAGCTGGCGCCCAAGCATCTCGATGAATTGACCCAGGTCATCCGTCAGGCGCCCGGCAAGATTCGTCCGGTCGGTTCGGCACATTCCTTCAGCGCGCTCGTGCCCACCGATGGCACGCTGTTGTCGCTGAGTTACTTCACCGGATTGCTCGATCACGATGCCCAGACCCATCAGGCCGAGTTCGCCGCCGGCACGCCGATGTCGCGCATGGGTACACCGCTCAAGGACATCGGGCAGGCGCTGCAGAACATGGCCGACATCGACTATCAAACCCTCGCCGGCGCCATATCCACCTCGACCCACGGCACCGGCAAGCAGTTTCAATCCTATTCGGCACATGTCTGCGGCCTGCAACTGGTGACCGCCAGCGGCGACGTTCTCGACTGCGACAGCACGCGCCATCCCGAGGTATTCAGCGCCGCCCGGGTGTCCCTCGGTGCATTGGGCGTCGCTACCAGAATCCGCCTGCAAAACCGTCCGGCTTATCGCCTGAGGGAGCGTCAATGGATCGCCAAAACCGAAGAGCTGCTGGAAGACCTGGACAAGAACACCCGTGAAAATCAGCACTGGGAAATGCTCGTGGTGACCCATTCCGACTATGCCCTGTCAATTGCCCTGAACGAGACCACCGACCCGGCCACGCCGCCGATCCCGGCAGACGAGGAGGGCGGTAACGAGTTCGTGAACTTGATCGAAAAGATCGACAAGTACGGCAGCGATTTTCCCGACCTGCGCCGAACCATGCTCAACAACCTGCGCCACCTGGCCAGTTTCGATGAACGGGTGGGCGACTCCTTCGATATCTACGCCAACGTACGCACGGTGCGCTTCAACGAAATGGAATACTCGGTCCCGGCAGAACACGGCCCGGCTTGTCTGCGGGAAATCCTCAAGTTGATTCAGGACAAGGACCTGCGCACCTGGTTTCCCATCGAGTACCGCTACGTCAAGGCCGACGACATTCCGCTGAGCATGTTCGAAGACCGGGACAGTTGCTCGATCTCGGTTCACCAGCATTATCAGATGGACCATCACAACTTTTTCGCCGCCATCGAACCGATCTTCTGGAAGTACAACGGCCGGCCGCACTGGGGCAAATTGCACACGCTGAACGCAAAGAACCTGCAGCCGCTGTATCCGCGCTGGCAGGAGTTCATTGAGGTCCGCCAGGCCCTCGACCCCAGCGGCAAATTCCTCAATGCGCACCTGGCATCCATCCTGGGGGTGAACCCATGAATCGGCGTCATTTCGTGATGGGAACGGTGGGTGTCGGAGTCCTGCTGGCGGGTGTCGCCGTGTGGCTGCGACCGGGGGACCGAGGTGGGCCCTACAGCGATTATTTCCGTGCGCTCAATCGCGAACTCAAGGTGCACGGGCCGATGCGGCCGGTGATGCTGATTGACCTGGATCGGCTCGATCACAACATCGATGTGGTGATGCAATCGGTCAAGCGTGGGGGCAAACATCTGCGCCTGGTGGAAAAGTCGTTACCGGCACCGGGTTTGCTGGCATACATCGCCAAGCGCGCTGGCACACAGCGGTTGATGTCGTTTCATCAACCGTTTCTCAACCATGACGCCGTGACATTTCCTGAGGCTGACATCCTGCTGGGCAAGCCGTTGCCGGTGCGCTCGGTGCAGTTGTTTTATCAAACGCACACCGGTCCGTTCGACCCGTCGAAGCAATTGCAGTGGCTGATCGATACGCCGCATCGCTTGCAGGAATACCTGGCGCTGGCTCAGGGATTGGGCACGCGATTGCGGGTGAACATCGAGCTGGATGTCGGCCTGCATCGCGGCGGTATAGGTGATGTAACGGCGCTGGGGCAGATGCTGACGCTGATCAGCGCTAACCCGCAGCATCTGGAGTTTGCGGGTTTCATGGGGTATGACCCGTTCGTGGGCATGGGCGTGCCGGGTATTCTGGGTTCGTCTGAAGAACTGTTCGCCAAGGTGATGGTGATCTACAACCGTTACGTCGACTTTACCCGTCGCGAGTACCCCGGTCTTTGGCATTCAGGGCTGACGCTCAACACCGCCGGCAGCCCCAGCTATCGCCTGCACGAGCAGGAGAAACTGAGCACCGAAGTGTCGGTGGGAACCGCCATGCTCAAGCCCACGCATTACGATCTGCCGTCGCTGGTGGAACATGTTCCGGCGGCTTACATCGCGACGCCTGTGCTCAAGAGCACCGGAGCGGTAAATATCCCGGCGCTGGATGGCAAGTCGAAGCTGTTTTCGTGGTGGGACATCAATCAGCGCGAGACCTTTTTTATCTACGGCGGCAACTGGATGGCCGAGTTCGAATCGCCCAAGGGGCTGCAGAGCAACGGCGTGTATGGCCGAAGTTCCAACCAGGAGATGGTCAATGGTTCGGCGGCGGTGGGGTTGGCGCTGGAGGATCAAGTGTTTTTGAGACCGACCCAGACCGAGTCGGTGCTGTTGCAGTTTGGGGATCTGCTCGCGGTGCGCGGAGGCAAAATTGTCGACACCTGGCCCGTGTATTCCTGAGCTCGGTAGCCCTCTAATTCCGTGGGCCCCTAAGGAGCCCACGGAACCTGCGCATCACTCAAAACGCATACGGAATACTCACTTTCGCCCACAACATTTCCCCCTCGGGCCGGTTTTCCACGTCAAATTCCTTGGCCCAGCGAATCTCCGCACTGGCGTATTTGAGGAAGGTCAGGTGCAACGCCGGGCCAATGGCGAACACCTGCCCGCGCACGCCGTCATTCACATCTTCGCCATTGAATTGCACGGTTCTGCCGAACTGCTTGTCGTCGGTGGTCTGCTTCAAATAGTAGCCATTCAAGCCGAGCATCAGGTTGTCGGTGAGCTTGTAGCTGGCGGAATAATCGACGTGGAAAATCTGCCCCGATTTGTAGTCGGTGTCCTTGTTCTTCTCGTTGAAGCTGTAAGTCGTCTTCATCGACAACTCGGTTCTCGGCGTCGGCAGCCAGGTGAAGGAAAACAGCGGTTTGTAGGTGTAGAAGTTGTTGCTGGTGTTGGCGAGCCGGTCGACGCTGTATTCACCTGTCGGCACGGTGATTTCCACGGCAGCACCGAGGGTCAGGTTCTTGCCCATGTCCCAGAGAATGATCGGCGCGATGGTGGTGTCGCCCATGCCTTCGCGAGTGTCCTGCAAACCGAACACCGAGACTTCCTGTTTCAGCCAAGGCTGCGCGATGTAACCGGCCAGACGGCCCCCGAACACCCGTACCGGGCTCAGGTAATCGATACGCGGAATGACTGCCGTGGATTCAATCTCGACATTGGGCACTTTGCCGCCCAGCGAGCTGATGTTCAGCTTGGTGGCTTTGTAGTGGTTGTAGTAGAGGTTGAAGGCCAGCATGTTGTCCGGGAGGCTGTTCACGTCCAGTGGCAACATGAAAAAGCCGTCGGTGCCTGGGCCAATGTTGTCCACGCCGGCCTCGGTGGCCAACGCCGGTAATTGAATGGCGCAGACACCCGCCAGGCCGACGGCCAGTCGCAAGGAAACGTTCATCCGGATCAGGTTCATGTGTGCACTCATTCTTATTGTTAGTGGTCGCGCCGGTGGCATGACGCCGGTGACCAGAGCCCCAGGGCATAGAAATAAGCTGTTAAGGCGAGCGCGGGCAGGGTATTGGCGGCCAGATAGGGGGCTTCTGCGGACAGCCTTCAATGCCTGTGCTAACTTTCGTCGACATAACCGGTAACAAAAAATAAGAATCCAGACACGATCCGGAACGTATAGCGCCCATGCAGATGAAAGTAATCGATCCCACCTTTGAACTGGCGCTGGTGTCGCCGTTTCTGCTGCAAACCCTGGCAGAAGTCGCGCAGCAAAAAGGCGTCAATCCCGAGACCCTTTGCCGAGGACTGGGCTTTGCCCTCGAAGACCTGCAGGATCCGGCGCACCGCATTTCCTACCGCCAGGCCGTGGCGATGATTCAGCGTGCGTTGAAGGCATTGCCTAACCGCGGTTTGGGCCTGTGGGTCGGTGCGCAGAACGTGCTTGGCACCCTCGGGCTTCTCGGCCACGTGCTGTCCCTGTGCAAAACCCTGCGGGATGCGTTCGAACTGGGTATTCGTCACCAGCACACCTCCGGCGGCATCGCCGTGTCGAGTGTCGAAGAAGCGGCGGACCGGGTGTTCGTCGACGTCGAGTGCCGGTTGCCGTTCGCCGACGTGCAGGTGTTCGCGGTCGAGGAGTTTTTCGCCAGTTTGCTGGTGTACGGCCGAGCGCTGGTGGGCGCGGATTTCAAGCCGATGGCGGTGGAGTTTGTGCACGCGGCGCCGGATTACCGTGCCGAGTACCACCATTGGCTGGGGCCGGATGTGCAGTTTGGCTGCCTGCAAAACCGCATGGTCATTGCCGCTCACTGGCTGGATGTGTGCCTGCCCAATCATCATTCCCTGGCATTGCGTCAGGCGGTCAAATTGCTTGAGCTGGAGGCCGCGCAGATTCATCAGAAAATGGACTTGATCCAGGCGGTGGAGCGCGCGATTTCCCGCGACCTGACCGAGGGCAGCCACATCGAAAAAATTGCCGGCGACTTGAACATGAGCAGCCGTACCTTGCGGCGACGGCTCACCGAGCACGCGTTGACGTTCGAAACCTTGCTGGAACAAGTACGCCAGGCGCGCACCATGAGCCTGCTGGGCAATCCGGAGATGTCCATCGAGCGCATTACCGAAGAAGTCGGCTACAGCGATGTGCGCAGTTTTCGTCGAGCGTTCAAGCGCTGGACCGGCTTGAGTCCCACGGCATTTCGCAACGAGGGTGCGGTCTTGCAATGAATTCGCCTCGGCGCTCAATAAAAAGGGCCGTATTTGGTGGCAAGTGGCTATCCGTTTTCCAGACGTACGGTTATGCTCCACGCGTTTCCATTTGCCAATGATTACTAACCACAGTGATGTTATGAGCCAATCCGAGACGCGTGCGACTGTTCTAGAGATGTATCCGGAAGATTCCCGCGAGGCGGCGGCCCTGCTCAAGCAAGCCGTCCCATTGATGGTTCGTCATAACATCCCGCCCAACCCCGTGCACTACGCGCTCTGGTACACCTACAGCAAGGGCCAGGTGCCCGAGCTCAATCGGCAACTGGACAAGGTAATCAAGGATTTCGATCGCTTTCCTGCCGAGTCCGCGTCGAAGCTGTTTCGCGACTACATCATTCGCGACGAGCTGGAAGATGCGCGCGCCGGCCAGCAACAGGCGATCAACCTGGTCGACGACATGGCGCGGGACGTTTCGCGCAGTGTCGAAGGTAATCGCAACTTCCAGACCAGTCTCGTTCACTGCCTGGACATGCTCGAAGCGCCTACCCACGAGCGCTTGCCGGACATTTTGAGCGAACTGCAACAAAGCACCCGGCTCATGCAGAGCCAGCAGGAACACTTTCTCTCTCAGCTGCATTCCGCCCAGGACGAAATCAAGACCCTGCGCAGCAAACTCGAGCGCGCGCAACTGGCCGCGACGATCGATGGCCTGACCGAACTGCTCAATCGCGCCGCCTTCACCCGCGTGCTGGAACGGGCGCTGGGCAGACCATCGCGAGGCGTCGCTCTGGTGATGCTCGATATCGATCACTTCAAGCAATTCAATGACCAGTATGGCCATCCCTTGGGCGACCGGGTTCTCCAGCATGTCGCGCAAACCTTGCGCCATTCACTGCCCGACCACGCCAATGCTGCGCGTTATGGCGGAGAAGAATTCTGCGTGGTGCTGGAGCAATGCCCTGATCTCGCCAGCGCCCGGGCTTTTGCCGAGCAACTGCGCCTGAAAATCCAGTCGCTGCGAATCAAGGCGCGTGGCGACGGCAAGGTGCTGGACACCATAACGGCTTCGTTCGGTGTGGCGCTGGCAGCGCCCGACGACACCCTCGACAGCCTGTTGACCCGTGCGGATGACGCGTTGTATCAGGCCAAACGCAACGGCCGAAATCAGGTCATTTAAGCGCTGGCCGTTGCCCGACACTGTAGGAGCAAAGCTTGCTCGCGATGACGGCGGCACATCCAGCATCGATGTAGCCTGACACGGCCCCATCGTCGCAATGCCGCCCGGATCAAGCCCGGCTCCCACATGGAAGCCTGCGCTTTCATCGCCCATGAGCTTTAAGCCGTCGCAGCGCAATGACCAACGCCATGCCCATCAACATCAACGCTACGGCAAACGTGGTCTGCATCCCGTGTGCAATCGCATCGGGATGCGCGAGATTGCTTCCGACAGACCTTGATGCCAGCGCAAACACCGCGCCCAACGCAGCGGCGCCGGAGACCAGTCCCAGATTGCGCGACAAATTGAGCAAACCCGAAATCACCCCGCGCTGGTCCGCTATAACATCTGCCATCACCGCTGTGTTGTTGGCTGTCTGGAACAGCGCGTAGCCCGATGTGATGACAGCCACGGCCACCACATAGCCGCCGATGCCGAATTCCGGTGGCGTTATGGATAATGCGAAACACCCAATGACCATCGCTGCAAGCCCCGAGACAGTCATACGCCGAGCGCCGAACCGGTCGACAACGCGGCCCGCCGGCACCCCTGTCAGCGCGGCGACCAATGGCCCGACCGACATCACCAGGCCAACCCCGACGGCATCCAGTTCAAGTGCCTCTGACAAGTAAAAAGGCCCGACCACCAGCGTCGCCATCATCACCATGGTCACCAGCGCACTCATCGCCAGGCAGGCGCTCAAGTCTGGATCGCGGAACATTTCCAGGTGAATCAAGGGTGAGGCGACACGCTTCTCGATGGACACAAACATCCAGAGAGCAACACCCGCGAACACTAGAAACGCACTGTTGAGCCATCCGAAACTGCCGCGCCCGATCGTCATTGCCAGCCCGTACGCCGTCAACATGACCACTAACATCAACGTGCCCGGCACATCGAATCCACTGCGCCTCGCCCCGGACTTCGCGCTGTCGGCAGGGAGCCAGCGATACGCGAGCCACCCTGTCAGCAGCCCCAGTGGAACAGTGATCAGAAAGATCGCCCGCCAACCGAATCCATAAATCAAAAGACCACCCAATGTAGGCCCCATCGCGGTGCCGATGGCCGACATCGTCCCGAGCATCCCCATGGCCCTGCCGATCCTGGGTTTGGGCACGGCATCGCTGACAAACGCCAGGGTCAGCGCCATCATGATGGCGGCGCCAAGCCCCTGCAGCGCTCGGGCGGTGATCAACAGATTCAGAGTCGGCGCCACTGCGCATAACGCCGACGCCAGGGTAAACAGACCGATGCCGATCAGCATTAAACGTCGACGCCCCGTGATATCACCGAGCCGTCCGACACTGACAATCAATGCGGTGATGGCGAGAAGATAGGCAATCACGACCCATTGCACCGACTGAAAGGGCGCGTTGAACGCTTCAGACAATGTCGGCAATCCCACGTTGGCAATGCTGGTCCCCAGCGAAGACAGCAACATCGACAGGGAAAGACTGGTGAGCGTCCACCGTGTGGCGCCAGCCGACCGAGCGGCGGCAATCGTAGTCATCATCTGCGTCCTCTTTCTGACCGCTCCCGAAGCGGGGCTGTCAGAAATCTACGCCCAGGCCTAACATGGCGGAAGACGCACGGTTTGCACTTTATCCATGCACCAGACGCCATCTCCCACCTGCCTGGAGGCGAAGCATGCCTTTCCCCGATCTGAATCTACTGATCACTCTGGACGTGCTGCTCGCTGAAGGCAGCGTCGCCCGCGCCGCCAAACGCCTGCGGCTCAGCCCCTCAGCGATGAGTCGTTCGCTGGCCCGTTTGCGCGAGACCACGGGCGATCCGCTTCTCGTCAGGGCAGGGCGCGGTTTGGTGCCGACCCCCCGGGCCATCGAATTGCGCGAGCGCGTCGGGCAACTGGTACAGGACGCCGAAGCTGTCCTTCGCCCGGCCGAACAGCCGGATCTGCAGCATCTGAGCCGCACTTTTACCCTGCGCACCAGCGAAGGCTTTGTCGAAAACTTCGGCGCGCCGCTGATAGCACGCATCGCCGCGCAAGCCCCCGGTGTGCGCCTGCGCTTCATGCACAAACCCGATAAGGACAGCACCGCGCTACGGGACGGCACCGTGGATCTGGAAACAGGCGTGGTCGGGAAGGGCGCGGGGCCGGAGCTGCGTACGCAGGGGCTGTTTCGCGACCGTTTCATTGGCGTCATGCGCGAAGATCATCCACTCGGCAAAGGCGACATCACGCCTGCTCGCTTTGCGGCGGGCGGGCACATCAGCATTTCCAGGAGGGGGTTGGATAAAGGACCGATTGATGACGCGCTGGCGGCGCTGCAACTCACACGCGACATCGTGACGACGGTCGCCGGTTTCTCGACCGCGCTGGCGCTCGCCAAGGGCACCGACCTGATCACCTGTGTTCCAGAGCGCCACACTGAAAGCCTGCGTGCCGGGATGCACAGCTTTGCGCTTCCATTCGAGATGCAGCCGTTTACCGTGGCCATGCTCTGGCATCCGCGAATGGATGCCGACCCGGTGCATCGCTGGTTGCGCGGGTGTCTTAAAGAGGTGTGCGCGCCATGAGTCGTGGCCCGATAAATTGATCCGTTTGCTCTCTGAAAAAGAGGAAATGCCTGACAGATAAGTTTTATCAAGAACGCCTTAATTCCCGTGCACCAGTGTCCAGGAAAGGTGTTTCGCAGGAACCTGTTGAAGCCGTTGGACACTCGATGAACAGCCAGAATCGAGGAACTTCACCATGGCAAAACCGTTGAATTTATTGACTCCTTCCCAGGCGCAGGCTGCTTTGGAAGGAGATCACACCCTAAAACAACTTAGCGGCCGCTCTTGGGTTTCGGAGTTTCCAACCAGTACACGTCTTGATGATCTCAGCCCGGCCTTTGGTTCGTCTGCCCATTCCTTCATCAGCGCCCTCCAGGCAGCAGGTGCGAGCGTGAACATCGCCGCTACGTTGCGTCCTGCCCAGCGTGCATTCCTGATGCATTGGGCCTGGAAAATCGTCAACGCCGACGCAGACCCGAAAACCATCCCGACCCGCGACGGCGTGAACATCGAGTGGAGCCACGTAGACGAAAAGGGCGAATTTTGTAGCGAGCGATCCATCGTCGCCGCCCGCGAAATGGTGGATGCCTATGGCCTGAAAAAACTGAGAGTTGCCCCGGCGCTGAGGTCACGACACATCGAGGGGAATGCCATTGATATGGCCATTTCCTGGACGGGAACGCTTTCCATAACGGACGCCTTGGGCTCGACCATTCACATCACGACAGCGCCCAGGACAGGAATGAATACGGACTTGCACGCGGTGGCAATCACTTACGGCGTCATCAAGTTCAAGGGCGGCGACAAGGACATACCTCATTGGTCAACTGATGGATGCTGAACCCACGCCAGCTCCTAAAACGTGAACCGCCGCGTGGTATCCAGAGCCACTTCCTTGTCCAATAGGTGCTCAACCAACACATCGTTCAGAAACCGAAACTGATCATTCAACCCCACCACTTCATTACTGAAATGGTTGGCGGCGGCCGGCATCAGCAACGCTTCGAAATTTTTGTCGAACACCAGTGAAAGCGCCTGGCGCGGAACAACCTGCTGGGAATAGTAGTTATTGCCAAAAACAGGAAAGCTCACGGAGAGGGTGACGGGGTGAATCATGATGGCTGCTCCTCGGTCTGACCGACGTCCAGAACGATCCACGAAAAAAGGGTGAGGGTGACGGCGGTCAGGGCCAGGCAAGTCAGGAGATGAATCAGCATGATGAACCCCTCCGATGCGGGATTTATTGTCGGGATGAGGTTGATCCTACGCTGACGGATTTTTTGCGGAAGGCATTCGGGACGATGGTGGTTATCGATGGGAATGATGGTCAGGAGGGAGGGTGTTTTGACTGGCCCCTGATGATCCGGCATCGATGCCAACTGACGCGGCCCCATCGCGAGCAGGCTCACTCCCACAATTTTCGGCGGTGTACGCCAATGCTGTGGCCGACAAAGATCCCTGTAGGAGTGAGCCTGCTCGCGATTGCGGTCTTACATCCAACATCAATATCGACTGACACGGCCCCATCGCGAGCAGGCTCACTCCTACAGGTTTCGGCGGTGTACGCCAATGCTGTGGCCGACAAAGATCCCTGTAGGAGTGAGCCTGCTCGCGATTGCGACCTACAGATTCGACACCGGACCAAGGACAGACCCGGTCCTCCACCTATACTCAAACCAGTACCCCTTCGACCGCCGATCCTTACGGTCGGCGTAACACTTTCGGGAAGCCGCGACTTTGAACCTGCGTTCGCTGATCGTCGCCGTGCTGTTGGTCGTGGCGGGTTGCGCCACGCCCACGCGTGCGCCTGTTTCCCCGCCACCGGTCATCGTTTCCCAGGCCACTTGGCAGCAAGTGGACCGGGACATTGTCGCGGCATCACGATCGGCCACTGAGCAGGCCAAGGTCTTTGCGCGCGGGTCCATGGAACATTGGCGCACACGCGTTTACGAACAGACCGAAGAGAATTTCATTCCGTGGTTCAGCAGTTATTGGGCCCAGGAATGGATGTCGATGAAAGTCAGCTGGTACACCATCAGCGCCAAAGGTGAGCAGGACGCCTCGGCCAAGCGTCTGGCGGCGTATTTGCTGGAGGAATACCAGGAACGCGTCCTGGCACCGGTGGCGGTGGAAATCGACCCGGACGCGATTCTTCATCAGGCCACCGAGTTTTATGTGCAGCTCATTGGCCAGCAACTGCAGGTCATCTCCCAGCGCTACGGCGTGCCGATGGACCAGCTCAATGCCCGCGTCAACAAGATCCCCGCCATCGCGCTGGGCCCGCCCTCTGCCCGGGATGCCTCCCTCTATCAGGTCATCCATACCGACCTGAACATGCTCCCGGCGTTTTCCGCGCTGATCGACAAGATCCACACCGCGGGCGGCGACAAGGGCGTCGGCTCGACCGATACCGCCATGGCGCCCGTGGCCAAGCGCGCCAGTCAGCGAATGGAAGCCGAAATGGCTCCGCGTGGGGCGGCCAGTGCGGTGGCGGCGGCGGCAGGGAGGCTGGCGGGAGGATTGATTACCGTGGGCGTCGCAGGGATTCGCGCGATCATCCAGGTCAGCGACCGGCCTGACAGCGAGGCGCTGATTCGCAGCAGCCTGGGCAATACGTTCGACAAAGCCTGGGTGAAGCTGGTGCAGAACCCGACGACCGGCGTGATGGCCGGGACGTTGTACATGGCGGCGCAAGTTGAAGGGAATCTGGCGGGGGCCGTCGAAGCACCGTCGGTCAGTTCGGGGGGCGGGTCTGTCGACTGGAGCCCGACGGAATCGACTAACCAGCAGATCGACCCTCTACCCCCCGCAGGAGAATGACCATGTCTTACGTTGATGGCTTCATTGCAGCAGTCCCCACCGCCAATCGGGAAAAATTCAAGAAACACGCCGAGTCGGCCGCCGTCATTTTCAAAGAAAACGGTGCCTTGAGCGTCGTTGAATGTTGGGGCGATGACGTGCCCGACGGCAAGGTCACCTCGTTCCCCATGGCGGTCAAGCTCAAGGACGACGAAACCGTGGTGTTTTCCTGGATCGTCTGGCCCGACAAGGCCACCCGCGATGCCGGAATGAACAAGCTCATGTCTGACCCGCGCATGCAGCCGGACGTCAACCCGATGCCCTTCGACGGTCAGCGCATGGTATTCGGCGGATTCAACGTGATCGTGCAAGCCTGACGCCCGTCGCAGGATCACTCCGATGACGGGGTGATCCTGCAACTCTTGCGATTGCGGATCTCGCTGTCCGTGGGGCGTTCCCGGATAAATTCGAAACGCGGTTCACCTTCGCTATAGTGAACCAGCCATCCCCAGTCCAGCTCGGACTCATCCTGACCAGGTCGCGGTGGCATTGCCCACCACGGTTCCTTGCTGATGATCTCTCGCATGGTCACCTCCCGTTGATTCGGTTGTCTGAACTATAACTTGCCCACCAGGAGCTGCCAGGCATGAGCGACGAATCCCATGAGCCGTCGAAACGGCTGTTTTTCGCGCTGGACTGCGCACCCGCGCAACGCCGGGCGATAGCGCAATGGCGTAGCGCGCTGCAACTCAGGACCGGCCGCCCGGTGCCTGCGGAAAATTTCCACCTGACGTTGTTGTTTCTCGGCTCGGTCGATGTGGCGCAGATCGCCGATGTCTGCAGTGCCGCTGGCAAGGTTCGCGTGCCCGGTGAGCCATTGCGGGTCGAGCTGGATCGACTGGATGCCTGGCGCAGGGCAGGGGCGCTGGTGCTGGCATCAGAGCAGGCGCCACCCGCGTTGCTACGTCTGGTGTATGCGCTGGAGCAGGCGATGCTGCCGTTCGGATTCGAGGAGACGTCCAAGGAATTTCGGCCGCACCTGACCTTGATGCGTGACTACCGGGCACCGGTGCCCGAATCGACGACGCCCCCGGAGTTTTTCCTGCACGCCGATCACTTCGCCCTGTTCGAATCCCATAAAGGCCGTTATCGGACACTCGCGCAGTGGCCGTTGATTAGGTAACGCCAGCCACAAAAAAAGGTGCCCGAGGGCACCCAAATTCACCTTGACCGAGGAAGCCAGGTGAGGCCGTTCTTCATCAGAGAAAGGCAGCGGTGGTAAGGCGCTGCGGGAACGGAAATCGTTTGAGTCCTGCGTTGTCAGTTAGGGCCTCATCGCGGGCAAGCCTTGCTCCCACAGGTATCGGTGTCGATCACTCATCTATGATCCGTCTTGATTCCCTGTGGGAGCGGGCTTGCCCGCGATGGCGGCCGCAAACCCAACCACTACCTCAAGTGAGTCACTTGCCGAGCTTCACCCGAGTCCAACCCCGAGTCATCACCCGCTGAATACCAATCGGCAAATCCGGAATCGCATACAACGTCGCGATCACGTCTTGCGGCGGATACGACCCTGGATCATCACGAATCGCCTCATCCACCAAAGGCGTCGCCGCCGCGTTGGCATTGCTGTAGCCAATGTTGTTGGTGATCTCGGCGATGATGTCCGGGCGCATCAGGAAGTTCATGAACAGGTAAGCGTTTTCGACGTTCGCCGCATCGCGGGGGATGGCAACCATGTCATAGAAACTGCCGGCACCTTCTTTCGGAATGCTGTAGTCAATCTTCACTTTATCGCCGGCTTCCTTGGCGCGGGCCTTGGCCTGCAGCACGTCGCCGGAGTAACCGACCGCCACGCAGATGTTGCCGTTGGCCAGGTCGGAGATGTACTTCGAGGAATGGAAATACGCCACCGACGGGCGAATCTTCATGAACAGCGCTTCGGCTTCAGCGATCTGAGCCTTGTCCTGGGAATTCACCGCATAACCCAGATAGTGCAGGGCAGCCGGCAGCATTTCCGTTGGCGAATCAAGGAAGCTGATACCGCAGGCTTTGAGTTTTTCGGCGTTTTGCGGTTTGAACAACAGGTCCCAGGAGTTGGTCGGGGCATTTTCGCCGAGCACTTCCTTGACCTTGTCCGGATTGAACCCGATACCAATCGAGCCCCACATGTACGGGAAGGCGTGACTGTTGCCGGGGTCGCTGGCAGAGGCGTTTTTCAGCAACACCGGGTTCAGGTTTTTCCAGTTCGACAGCTTCGACTTGTCCAGTTCCTGATAGACGCCAGCCTTGATCTGCTTGGCCAGAAAACTGTTGGACGGCACGACGATGTCATAGCCGGATTTGCCGGCAAGCAGCCGCGCTTCAAGCGTTTCATTGCTATCGAACACATCGTAGGTCACACGGATGCCGGTCTCGTCTTCGAACTTTTTGACGGTGTCCGGGGCGATGTAATCCGACCAGTTGTAGACGCGCAGTACCTTGTCATTGGCCTGGGCGCCTGTGGCGATCGCGCCGAATAAGGACAGTGTCAGCAAAGTCCTGCCAAGCATTTTCATCGAGTACAACTCCATTGTTTTTATTCAAAATCACACAGCAAAGGTGCAACACATCAGAACCTGTGCAGCGAACACCAAACCACCGCAGTGAACGCAGAACCTGTGGAGTAAACCCAAAACCTGTGGCGAGGGGATTTATCCCCGTTGGGCTGCGAAGCAGCCCCAAACCTGCAACCTCGGTGCATCAGGTACACCGCGTACACCGCGTTCACTGGTCTGACGACTGCTGCGCAGCCGAACGGGGATAAATCCCCTCGCCACATTTGACTCATCGACCTCAAACAGTCGCTTCAACCATTTTCTTACCAGGCTGCCACGACTCACTGGCCGTCTGATCCATCGCTTCCTGAATCGCACGCTTACGGCTCGCTTCAGCACGACGGCTGAAGTACCAGACCATGAACGTCACAATCGACACCGCCAACAAAATCAGGCTGGCAACCGCGTTGATCTCAGGCTTCACACCCAGACGCACCGCCGAGAACACTTCCATCGGCAGGGTCGTCGACCCCGGCCCCGACACGAAGCTCGCCAGCACCAGATCATCCAGCGACAAGGCAAACGACATCATGCCGCCCGCCGCCAGTGACGGCGCGATCATCGGAATGGTGATCAGGAAAAACACCTTGAAGGGCTTCGCACCGAGGTCCATGGCCGCTTCTTCGATGGACAGGTCCAGCTCGCGAAGGCGGGCGGAGACTACCACTGCGACATAGGCGGCACAAAACGTGGTGTGGGCGATCCAGATCGTGACGATGCCACGCTCCATCGGCCAACCGATCAACTGCGCCATGGCCACGAACAGCAGCAACAGCGACAGACCGGTGATCACTTCCGGCATCACCAGCGGCGCGGTCACCAAACCGCCGAACAACGTGCGGCCCTTGAAGCGTGTCACGCGGGTCAGCACGAACGCTGCCAACGTCCCCAATGCGACCGCCGCCACCGCCGTGTAGCAGGCGATTTCCAGCGAGCGCACCACCGAGCCCATCAGTTGGGTGTTGTCGAGCAGCCCGGCGTACCACTTGAACGACCAGCCGCCCCACACCGTCACCAGTTTGGAGGCGTTGAACGAGTAGATCACCAGAATCAGCATCGGCAGGTAGATAAACGACAAGCCGAAAATCAGCATGAACTTTGAAAATCCGAAGCGTTTCATCCCCGTGCCTCCATCTCTTTGGCCTGGCTGCGGTTAAACAGCAGAATCGGCACAATCAGGATCAACAGCATCACCACCGCCAGGGCAGACGCCACCGGCCAATCGCGATTGTTGAAGAACTCTTGCCACAACACGCGACCGATCATCAGCGTCTCCGGGCCACCGAGCAGCTCGGGAATCACGAACTCACCGACCACCGGAATGAACACCAGCATGCAACCGGCGATGATGCCGTTCTTGGCCAGCGGCACGGTGATTTTCCAGAAGTTGTTGAAGTTGCTCGAACCCAGGTCCTGCGCCGCTTCCAGCAGGCTGCCATCGTGCTTGACCAGGTTGGCGTACAGCGGCAGCACCATGAACGGCAGGTACGCATACACCACGCCGATGTAGACGGCGGTGTTGGTGTTGAGGATCTCGATCGGGTGCGACGTCAGGCCGGTCCACATCAGGAACGCGTTGAGCAAGCCGTTGTTGCTGAGGATGCCCATCCACGCATACACACGGATCAGGATCGCGGTCCAGGTCGGCATCATGATCAGCAGCAGCAAGACGTTCTGCGATTCCTTGCTCGCCTTGGTGATCGCGTAAGCCATCGGGAAACCGATCACCAGGCACATCAAGGTGCTGAAAAACGCGACCTTCAACGACCCGAGGTAGGCGGCGATGTACAACTCATCCCCGGCCAGCAGCGCGTAGTTGCCGATGTTGAGCAGCAGGTTGAATTTCTGCTCGGCGAAGGTGTAGATCTCCGAGTACGGCGGAATCGCCAGGGCGGCTTCGGAGAAGCTGATCTTCATCACCAGGAAAAACGGCAACAGGAAGAACAGGCACAGCCACAGGAACGGAATGCCAATGACCAGTTTTCGCCCGCTGGGGACCAGTCTGAGGAATTGCTGATTGAAGGTTCTCATGCGCGCAGTACCACGCCGCTGTCGTCTTCCCACCACACGTAGACCTGGTCGTCCCAGGTTGGACGTGCGCCGCGGCGTTCGGCGTTGGCCATGAACGACTGCACGACTTTGCCGCCTGGCAGTTGCACATAAAACACCGAATGACCGCCGAGGTAGGCGATGTCATGCACCTTGCCCACGGACCAGTTGTAGCGGGTGTCTGGCTTGATGGTGCTGACCAGCATCTTTTCCGGGCGGATCGCGTAGGTGATCGACTTGTCCTGCACCGACGTGCTGACGCCGTGACCGACGTAGATCTTCTGCTCAAGGTCCGGGCTGTGAATGATCGCGTGACCTTCAAGGTCTTCAACAACCGTGCCTTCGAAGGCGTTCACGTTGCCGATGAACTCGCAGACCATGCGGCTGACCGGAGCTTCGTAGATGTCGACCGGGCTGCCGATCTGGGCGATCCAGCCCAGGTGCATGATCGCGATGCGCTGGGCCATGGTCATGGCCTCTTCCTGATCGTGGGTCACCATCACGCAGGTCACGCCGACGCGCTCGATGATTTCCACCAGCTCAAGCTGCATCTGCGAACGCAGTTTCTTGTCCAGCGCGCCCATCGGCTCGTCGAGCAGCAACAGCTTCGGACGCTTGGCCAGCGAGCGAGCCAACGCCACACGCTGACGCTGACCGCCGGACAGTTGGTGAGGTTTGCGCTTGGCGTACTGGGTCATGTGCACCAATCGCAGCATCTCTTCCACACGGGCGTCGATTTCACTGGCGGACAGCCGATCCTGCTTCAGGCCGAAGGCAATGTTCTGCGCCACGGTCATGTGCGGGAACAGGGCATACGACTGGAACATCATGTTGATCGGCCGCTCATACGGCGGCATGTCGGTGATGTCCACACCGTCGAGCAGGATACGTCCTTCGGTGGGGCGCTCGAACCCTGCGAGCATGCGCAGCAGCGTCGATTTACCGGAGCCGGAACCGCCGAGCAGGGCGAAGATTTCGCCTTGATGGATCTCAAGCGAGACATCATCCACTGCGACGGTTTCGTCGAATTTCTTGGTGACGCGATCGACTTTCACCAGCACCTTTTTCGGTGCCTGGTGACCTTCAAGAGCCTTCCTGTAAATGCTGGAGGCGTTTGCCATGTGAAACTCCCAACAGGTTTCAGTCGTCGGGCCAACGCGGCCTGACTTAATAGTGAATTGCCAGCGCGAGCCGTGCGTAGCCAGTCAGAGCGCTGACCCCCCTGTAGGACGACTGTGGCGAGGGGATTTATCCCCGTTGGGTGGCGCAGCCGCCCCAAAATTTTGGGCCTGCTCCGCAGTCCAGCGGGGATAAATCCCCTCGCCACATTTATGTCCCACAGGGGATTTGCGTTTGCTGCACTGGCATCGACCGGCCTGGGCTGGGGCGGCGCCGCCGTCCTGGCTGCCTGGGTCGTACTTGTTGTTATTGCAGTGTGTTGTTTTCACAAGTCACGGATGCGCAAAGGCGCACCCGCCAGACTCGCGGGGGCAGTAAACGGGTTGATTGTCTGTTTAAGTCAGCGCGCGTTACGCAGCGCAGCCCGTCGTCGGCACGCATCGCCGAACGCCTGGAAAATACTCAAATAGGGAGGGTTCGAAAGCACCTGCCATTCCGGGTGCCATTGCACACCGACGGCAAAGGTGGGGCTGCGCTCCACCGAAATCGCCTCGATCAAACCGTCCGGCGCAATCGCCTCGCAGCGCAGGCCAGGCCCCAGTCGGTCGATGCCCTGGCTGTGAATCGAATTGACCATGAACTCGCCAGGCAACTTCAGCGCTTCAAATACACCCCCAGGCTGAACCGTCACGGCATGGGCCGGTGCGTACTGCACGGCCAGTTCCGGGTGATCCGCCTCGCGGTGATCGAGCATGCCCGGCAGCTCATGCACCTTCTGATGCAGGCTGCCACCAAACGCGACGTTCATTTCCTGAAAGCCACGGCAGATGCCGAGCACCGGAACGCCTGCCGCGATGGCTGCACGTAATAAGGGGAGGGTGGTGGCATCCCGGGCCGGATCGTGATCCGTGCCGGGCGCACTGGCCGGGCCTTGATAGTGGAAAGGTTCCACATTCGAAGGTGAGCCGGTCAGCAACAGACCGTCGAGCTGCGCGAGCAGATCCTCGATTTCAGTCAGTTCGCCTAAGGAAGGAATGACCACGGGCAACCCCAAAGCCGCGACGCTGACAGCACGCAAGTACTTGTCGCCGCTGATGTGGTAGGGGTGCAGGCCAATCTGTTTGACGCATGCAGTAACGCCGATCAATGGCTTGAATGCCATTTTTATCACCTCGAAGTTTCACACTTGAACGAGCTTTTCCGGAGCTTAGCCTTGTTGATTTTAATTAACAACTCTCATGTAAAAAATTCTAAACGCCGCGTATCCGATCCTTAGGATTTACGCGGTGTGCGAGACTGATTTGGCACTCTCGTCCCCATTAAAGGCCCGAAAATAAAGGTTGAAAGGCCAAGTGTTCGCTATTGACTTCACTTTGCCTTTCGGATTGACTGAGCTCGCAACAAGGCAGTGAACATAATAATTAACAGCTAATAGGTGCATCATGTCGGTCCCTCTGCGTACCGTTCAACTCAACGAAGCAAACGCATTCCTTAAGAAATATCCTGAGGTTTTGTACGTCGACCTTCTGATTGCGGATATGAACGGTGTGGTGCGCGGCAAGCGCATCGAACGCACCAGTCTTCATAAGGTTTACGAAAAAGGCATCAACCTTCCGGCGTCGCTCTTCGCCCTGGACATCAACGGTTCAACGGTGGAAAGCACCGGCCTGGGTCTGGACATCGGCGACTCCGATCGAATCTGCTACCCCATCCCCAATACCCTCAGCATCGAGCCTTGGCAGAAGCGCCCAACCGCGCAACTGTTAATGACCATGCACGAACTGGAAGGCCAACCGTTCTTCGCCGACCCTCGCGAAGTACTGCGTCAGGTCGTGAGCAAGTTCGATGACATGGGCCTGACCATCTGCGCCGCGTTTGAACTCGAGTTCTATTTGATCGACCAGGACAATGTGAACGGTCGTCCGCAATCGCCACGTTCGCCGGTGTCGGGCAAGCGTCCGATGTCGACTCAGGTGTACCTGATCGACGATCTGGACGAATACGTCGACTGCCTGCAAGACATCCTCGAAGGCGCGAAAGAGCAGGGCATTCCTGCGGACGCCATCGTCAAGGAAAGCGCCCCGGCGCAATTCGAAGTGAACCTGCACCACGTCTCCGACCCTATAAAGGCCTGCGACTACGCGGTGTTGCTCAAGCGTCTGGTGAAGAACATCGCCTACGACCACGAGATGGACACCACCTTCATGGCCAAGCCGTATCCGGGCCAGGCGGGCAATGGTCTGCACGTGCACATTTCGATTCTCGACAAAGAAGGCAACAACATCTTCGCCAGCGAGGATCCCGAGCAGAACGCCGCGCTGCGACACGCGATCGGCGGTGTGCTCGAGACCCTGCCGGCGCAGATGGCGTTCCTGTGCCCGAACGTCAACTCGTACCGCCGCTTTGGCGCGCAGTTCTACGTGCCGAACTCGCCAAGCTGGGGCATCGATAACCGGACCGTGGCCGTGCGCGTGCCAAACGGTTCGCCGGACGCCGTGCGCATCGAACACCGCGTTGCCGGTGCCGACGCCAACCCGTACTTGCTGATGGCGTCGGTCCTGGCCGGTATTCACCACGGCTTGACCAACGAAATCGAGCCGGGCCCACCGGTGGAAGGCAACAGCTACGAGCAGAACGAACAGAGCCTGCCAAACAACCTGCGCGACGCACTGCGCGAGCTGGACGACAGCGAAGTCATGGCCAAATACATCGACCCGCTGTACATCGACGTGTTCGTCGCGTGCAAGGAAAGCGAGCTGGCCGAGTTCGAGAACTCCATCTCGGACCTTGAGTACAACTGGTACTTGCACACGGTTTGATGGCGTTGGCGGCGTACACAAGATTTGTGGCCGCCGCCAAACCTGTGGGAGCTGGCTTGCCAGCGATGGCGTCATCGCAGTCCACATTCATGGCGTCTGATCCACCGCAATCGCTGGCAAGCCAGCTCCCACAAGGATCGCATTTCAATTTTTTTGATTGGGCGGGCAAACCCCCACGATCACTCAATTTCCTGCGTCGAGTCACAACAATGACAAACACTCGCAGCGACTGGGAGCAACGCTTCCAGTCCCTAACCATAGAAAGCCGCGCCTTCATCGACGGCCAATACCGCCCGGCACTCAGCGGTGACACTTTCGAATGCACCAGCCCGGTCGACGGCCGATTCCTGGCCAACGTCGCGAGCACTGACGAAGCCGACGCCAACGCAGCAGTCGCCGTCGCACGCCGCACCTTCGAATCCGGCATTTGGGCCAATCTCGCCCCGGCCGAACGCAAGCGCATCCTGATCCGCTTCGCCGACCTCATTCTGGCCAACCAGGAAGAACTCGCCTTGCTCGAAACCCTCGACATGGGCAAGCCGATCAACGACTCGATGAATATCGACATCCCGGCGACCGCCAACGCGATCCGCTGGAGCGCCGAAGCCATCGACAAGATCTACGACGAAGTCGCCGCCACGCCTCACGATCAGCTCGGCCTGATCACCCGCGAGCCGGCGGGTGTGGTCGCCGCCATCGTGCCGTGGAACTTCCCGTTGATCATGGCCAGCTGGAAGTTCGCTCCTGCCCTGGCGGCCGGTAACTCGTTCATCCTCAAGCCTTCGGAAAAGTCGCCACTGACGGCTATCCGCATCGCCCAGCTTGCGCTGGATGCCGGCATCCCGAGAGGCGTATTCAACGTGCTGCCAGGCTTCGGTCACACCGTCGGCAAAGCACTGGCGTTGCACATGGACGTCGATGTACTGGCGTTCACCGGCTCGACCGCGATTGCCAAGCAACTGCTGATCTACGCCGGCCAAAGCAACATGAAACGCGTCTGGCTCGAAGCAGGGGGGAAGAGCCCGAACGTGGTGTTCGCCGATGCGCCGGATTTGCGCGCGGCGGCACAAGCCGCAGCCGGCGCCATCGCCTTCAACCAGGGCGAAGTCTGTACCGCCGGCTCGCGTTTGCTGGTGGAGCGTTCGATTCGCGAGCAGTTCATTCCGCTTCTGGTGGAAGCGTTGCAAGCCTGGAAACCGGGGCACGCTCTGGACCCGGACACCACGGTCGGTGCGGTCGTCGATCAGCGTCAGCTGGACAACGTGTTGCGTTATATCCAGGTCGGCAAAGACCAGGGCGCGCAGCTGATCGCGGGCGGCAGCCGAACCCTCGAAGACACCGGCGGCCTTTACGTGGAACCGGCCATTTTCGACGGTGTGACCAACGCCATGACCATCGCCCGTGAAGAAATTTTCGGCCCGGTGTTGTCGCTGATCACCTTCGACACGGTTGAAGAAGCCCTGACCATCGCCAACGACAGCGTCTTCGGTCTGGCCGCCGGCGTCTGGACCAGCAACCTGAGCAAGGCTCACACCTTCGCACGTGGTTTGCGCGCCGGCAGTGTCTGGGTCAACCAATACGACGGCGGCGACATGACCGCGCCGTTCGGCGGGTACAAGCAGTCGGGTAACGGACGGGACAAATCGCTGCACGCGTTCGATAAATACACCGAACTCAAAGCGACCTGGATCAAGCTCTAATACTTCTACAACGGCGGTCGCAGGCGTGCCTGCGACCTTCGGAGAAACCTATGAAACAAACCCATGTAAACAGCTACTACGCCGCCACCCGCAACTTCACCGGTGATTTTCCGGTGCTGGAACAGGCTGTGGACTGCGACGTCTGCATCATCGGCGCTGGCTACACTGGCCTGTCCTCGGCCCTGTTCCTGGCCGAAGCCGGCTACAGCGTCACCGTACTCGAAGCCGCCAAAGTCGGTTTTGGTGCCAGCGGTCGCAACGGCGGTCAACTGGTCAACTCCTATAGCCGCGACGTCGATGTGATCGAAGAGCGCTACGGCGACAAAACCGCCGAAGTACTCGGCAGCATGATCTTCGAAGGCGCGGACATCATTCGTCAGCGCATACAGCACTACGACATTCAGTGCGACTACAAGCCCGGTGGCATTTTTGCTGCGCTGAACAAAAAGCAACTCAAAGGCCTGGCCGAGCAGAAAAGCAGCTGGGAACGCTACGGCAACAAGAACCTTAGAATGCTCGACGCGGCCGACATCAAGCGCGAAGTTGGTTGCGACAACTACGTCGGCGGCCTGCTCGACATGCAGGGCGGCCACATCCATCCGCTGAACCTGGCCCTCGGTGAGGCCTCGGCCATCATCGGCCTGGGTGGCAAGATCTACGAACAATCGGCCGCAGTGGAAATCACCTACGGCGAGCCGATTACCGTACGCACCGCCAAAGGCGTGGTCCGCGCCAAATACCTGCTGATCGCCGGAAACGCCTACCTGCCGCAAGACCTCGACAGCCGCGTCACGCGTAAAAGCATGCCGTGCGGTTCGCAGATCGTCGTCACCGAACCGTTGTCCGAAAAGGTTGCGCGCAGCCTGATCAAAAACAACTACTGCGTCGAAGACTGCAACTACTTGCTCGACTACTACCGCCTCACCGCCGACAACCGCCTGCTGTACGGCGGCGGCGTGGTCTATGGCGCCCGTGAACCGGACGACATCGAACAACTGATCAAGCCGAAGATCCTCAAGACCTTCCCGCAACTCAAAGACGTGAAAATCGATTACCGCTGGACCGGCAACTTCCTGCTGACCATGTCGCGCATGCCGCAATTCGGGCGTATCGAGAAAAACGCCTACTACATGCAAGGCTACAGCGGCCACGGCGTCACCTGCTCGCACCTGGCCGGCAAACTGATCTCGGAAATGATCCGCGGCGACGCCGAACGCTTCGATGCTTTCGCATCGTTGCCGCACATGCCGATGATCGGCGGCCGCACCTTCCAGGCCCCGCTCACCGCCATGGGCGCGGCGTACTACGCGCTGCGCGATCGATTCGGGATCTAAGCGACACAATCGCTGTAGGAGCGAGCCTGCTCGCGATGAGGCCATGTCAGTCGCCAAGAATGTCGCCTGACACACCGCCATCGCTAGCAGGCTAGCTCCCACAGAGATCCAGTTTGAGCAAAAAATCCACGGCCAACCGGGACCAAACTGTAGGAGTGAGCCTGCTCGCGAAGAGGCCATACCAGCCTCCATCAATCCCGACTGACACCCAGTGACAGCCATTTCACCCACCCATTCATCGAACCTGCTGAGCAACTCCACCAAACGTGATTTAATACCCGACTTTCAAATTTCCGGGACAGGGAAGCGGTACTTTCGCGGCCAAAAGTCGCCCGCCATCCACCCCCATAACCCTTAAGTTTTCCTCACATAAGGCTGTCATGGACACGGGCTCACGACTCAAACTAGTACGCGAAAGCTACAAACTCTCCCAGCGCGAGCTGGCCCGGCGTAGCGGCGTCACCAATGCCACCATCTCCCTGATCGAACAAAATCGCGTCAGTCCCTCCGTCAGCTCCCTGAAAAAATTGCTCGAAGGCATCCCTATGTCTTTGGCAGACTTCTTCACCTTCGATCAGCCGCCGCGTGAACATCAATACGTGTTCCGCGCTAACGAACAGCCGGACCTCGGCCGTCATGGCCTGCGGTTGCTACTGATTGGAGCTTCGGTGCCAAGCCGGCAGATGCGATTGTTGCGCGAGCAATACGCGCCCGGGGCGAGCTCTGGGGAAGAGCCGATCGTGCACTCGGAAGGCGAGGAGTGTGGGCTGGTTACGCGAGGCACTGTGGAGCTGACGGTTGATGGGCAGATTAGTGTGCTCAATGCGGGCGACGGCTACTACTTCCCGACAACGTTGCCGCATCGGTTTCGCAACATCGGCCAGGACGAAGCAGAAATCATCAGCGCCAACACCCCGGCTAACTTCTGATATCAAACCGAACCTCTGTAGCAGCTGGCGAAGCCTGCGTCCGGCTGCGAAGCAGTCGTAAACCCACGCCACACGGTTCGTCTGATACGCAACGTCCGCGTTTTATGACCGCAGCGGTCGAGAGCGACCCCGGAGCCAATGCACGCGTCGCCGCTGCGACAGATATGGGAGTTATTGATCAATTCAGCGGGATTTGGGGCGACTTCGCCGCCCAGCTGGAGCAAGTTCCTTCTCCACAATGAGCAGTTTTCTACAAGATTTTCAGAACGGAAAATTAGAAGAACTCAGCCTACGACCGCCCCCATATCAAGTATCGGGCCGCCAGAAACAACTAAGCCCCGACAATTCGGGGCTTTGTTTTATGAAGATTTTGAAATCCTGGTACTAAGGCCAGTCCGTCCTGCGCTACTGCCTGGCCTGCGGCGAATGCGGATTCTGAGCCGTGTGCTTCGGCCCTGCCAGCGCCCACGCTACCAGCCCAAACAGCGGTACAAACACGATCACCACTATCCATACCAGCTTGTTGCTCGATTTCCCCTCGGCTTTACGCACCCGATTAATCGCCCACAACTCGACCAGCACAAGAATTGCCGCGAGTACGATCCAGATCGTTTCGATTTGCATTAGCCACCTCCTGATAGTCCTTTCGTTAGGTGGGCAACGGCGCGCGGGGTTCATTTTATCGGTGTGCAAAGTTCCACTAGCGTGCCATCCGGGCATCGGACGTAGGACACGGTTTGGCCCCAGGGCTTGACCAGCGGGGCGGCTATTTCCGTGGCGCCGACACTCAGCGCTTTGGCGTGAGCGGTGGTCACGTCTTCGGTGACAAGGCCGACTTCCATGCCCAGCGGCATGATTGAGCTGTGGGCCGCGACGTGACCGCCGCTGAAATTCATGGCGGCGAGCTCATCGGCAGCGAAGGCCAGGGCGGTTTCACCGGTTTCGAGTTCGCCGTAGGTGTTGGATTCGTGCAGGAAGCGGGTGGTGAGGCCGAATGCGGTTTCGAAAAATTGCAGTGAGGCGGGAACGTCAGCGACGTAGATGATCAGGTAGCCGAATTTCATGGACAAACATTCCTTGTTGAGAAATTGGGGCATGAATGTAGCAGATTGCGTCGCAAGTCTGGTTTTCAGGAAACGTCTTACAGGCTGGGTCGGAAGCGGGATGGGAACGGTCTGATTCAAGTTCGCTCGCGAAGCTGTGATATTCAGCATCCATGCTAACTGTCACTGCCTCACCCCGAGCAAACCCACCACCTTGAACCTACCGAACACCAGCCCCCGCCATCGACTCCGGCACCCATTGCGCCGTCGACAGCGGCTCGATATACCGAATCCCGCCATGCGGGCCAACCACGCCATTGATGTTGTAGCTGCCGCGCGACAGGTCGTAGGTCATGAACGGGGTGGCATCCGGAACTTGCTGGTCATAGCTTTGGCTAAGGAACGCGAAGGAGCCACGGTAGAGCTGACCGCTCGCGTCGTACTGATCGGACGCCAGTGCGGCCCAGCTGTCTTCATCCAGGTAAAAACGGCGTTTCTGGTAGATGTGTTTTGAGCCCGACTTGAGGTTGCCCTCGACCACATAAACACGGTGTTTTTCCCAGCGCACGAAGTCCGGCGAGAGGTAATTGGGCGTGGTCAGCGACTTGGCATCCCGCGTGTAGGTCAGCTTGTAGGTGTTGTAGGGCACGATCATTTCCTGCTTGCCCACCAGCGTCCAGTCATACAGTTCCAGCGCGCGGGCGGTGCCGGGGTTGGGGGTGTCGTAGGCCAGGACCGAAATCTGTTTGACGCGGCGCTGGGCCGGCAGATACTGCCAGGCGCGGCCGGGAAAGTGCAGCGGGTTGGTGGCGTTCTTGAGCATGATCGACTCGCCGGCTCGCCGCGCCGGTCCGGTATAGGACAGTTTCATCTGATGGTAGATGTCAGAGTTGTTGAAGGGCTTTGACAGGTTTTCGTAAATCGGGAAGGAGATGAAAGCCTCGCCGGTGATCGCCAGGCTTGCCACGCCGGCCGAGTCGACGTTCCAGGAATCGTACTTGGAATGGATGTTCACGCCCTGGTAGCGCAGCAGGAAATTCCACATCGCCTCGGCGCCCGATTTCGGGATGGGGAACGGCACGCCGGGCAATACGTTGTCGATGGCTAAACCGCCTTCGAGGGATTGGGCGTCGGTGGCATTGCGGCGGCTGTTGTTGAGCACCGATTGAGGCAGCGCGGCGGTGCGGTGGGTCGGGTATACGTCGATGCGGTAACCGGGGAAGCGCTTGGCCAACGCCACCGAGGTGGCCGAGAGCAGGCTCTTGTACTGATCGACGTTCTTGCCATTGATTACCAGCAGCGGCTTTTCGTCGGCGTAAGGATCCGGGCGCATGGTGTCGCCGGCTTTGAAACTGGAAGGGGCAGTGATCAAGCCACCGCTGTAGGGCGGAATGGAGCCGTCGGCGTTACCGGCTTTTTCAGCGCCCACCAAAGTGAGGTTGGTGCCCAGTTGTGCGGCTTCCTGACTCGATACGGAGGCCTGGGCATCGATGGCAAGCGTCATAAGCATTGACGCAGCGAGAAGACTTTTCACGAATTTCATATTGTTATTCTCTTGCTTGGGCACTCGCAGACGCGTCACTCAGATGCAGCAGACGCGTCCGTTGGTTCAAGTGCGGCTGGCTGAATCGCCAGAAGCTTTTTTATTGCTGACATTAAAGAGCCCATAAATCATGGGTGCTTTTCATTCGACGACAGTCGCTTCGCTATTGATGACAATGCTTCCTGGCCCAAGACCCACACGGGACCAGAAACGGTGAAGCGTCAAACTTGGCGAACAACGTGCAGATGCGCCTCAGCACTAAAGTGACTTGTCACGGTCAATAATTCCCGCACATCGTCAGCGGTCCTCCGACCTGGAGCCGACCGGTTCTACTTCGATGGTTTGATCAAGGAAAGTGAAAGGATGCTCGCCGCAATGTAACTAGCCACTGCCTCAATGAGTCTCCGTAAACCGAGACCCTCCGCACGTTTTTCCTCTATTCAATACAAAGAATTTAAAGCATGAACCTTCGCAAAATTGCAGTAGGGCTGTCGGCCCTTGTTTTGCTCTCGAACGGCGCGCAAGCACGCAGCCTGTTTGATCTCCTTAAACCGCCCGCCGAGCACCAGCAACACACATCCCGTTCGGGATCGATTAGCAAAAGCTCGGCGCTGGACCTCTATTCAAACAAACAGAAACAGGCCTCGTTTGATGGCTGTGCAGACCTGTTTCCGGCGGCGAAACCGATCAATCTCGCCACTGTGCCTGCCACCATGAAACCCCTGGCCCTGTGTTCCGACAACTTCGCAGTGCTGTACTCGCAAACCAGCAAGACGCCGATGGTCGTTGTCGAACGCCTCAATTCAGCCCTGTTGCAGGACGCCAAAGGCGAGGAGCGCACCAACCAGTTCTACCCGGACCCGCGCATCCCCAAGAGTGGGCGGGCAGAGTTGAGCGACTATCGCAGCCAGCACCCGGCCGTGGACCGTGGGCACCAATCGCCGGCGGCCGATGCACCGAGCCCTAATGCCATGGCCCAATCCTTCGCGCTGTCGAACATGGTGCCGCAGGACCCGACCAACAATCGGAAGATCTGGAGCAAAGTCGAATCGGACGTCAGAAAGTTTGCGAAGCGTGCCGATGGCAATGTGTTTGTCTTTACCGGCCCGTTGTTTGACCAAGGCCACACCACCATCGGCAACAACAAGGTGTGGGTCCCGACTCGCCTGTTCAAGCTGGTTTACGACGCATCGTCCAAACGCGCCTGGGCCTACGTGTTGCCGAACGCTGAAACCCGTATCGAAAAGCCGATGGACTACGCCACGTTCGTGAAGAGTACCGGGCTCAAATTGCTGGGCAATCTGCCGGTTACGGGTTCCGTCGGGCGCACTTGATGGCTTGATGGGGGACACTCCCAGTTTGGAAGCACAAAAAAACCCGCATCTTCCTGCGGGTTTTTTTGCGCCGGAAAACGACGTGCGCTCCCTTACAACGCGTTAGCCAGTTTCCCGCTCGACAGGCGACGTTTGTAAGCCGTGTCGCGGTTTGCCAGCCAATAGTAGAGCGGCGAGGTGATCAACAGACCCACCAACCAGGACAAGTCAGCCCCGTTGATGTGCTCCGAAATCGGCCCCACATACAGCGGTGTATTCATGAATGGAATCTGCACCACAATCCCGATCGCATAGGCCAACAGCGCCTGGGGGTTGTATCGGCCATAGATTCCGCCATCGACCTGAAAGATCGAGTTGATGTCGTACTTGCCTTTGTGAATCGCGTAGAAGTCGATCAGGTTGATCGCGGTCCACGGCACCAGGACCACGAGCAACACCAGCACCATGTCGACGAAGTGGCCGATGAAATCCGCCGAGGCACCGACGGCGGCGAAGCAGCAGCCGGCGAGGACGATGATCGAGATGACGGCACGGCTTTTGGCGGTGGGGATCCAGCGGTAGGCGAACGTTTGGACCAAGGTGATCAGCGACAACACGGCGCCGTAGAGGTTAAGCGCGTTGTGGCTGATGACGCTGAGCAGAAACAGCACCAGCATCAACGGGCCGATGGAGCCGGTGGCGAGTTTGACGGCGTCCATGGTGTCCATGCCGACCGGCGTGGCGAGGACCGCGACGGCGCCGAAAATGAACGAGAGACTGGAGCCGAGCACAGTGCCCAGGTAAGTGGTCCAGAAGGTCGAGGCGACGGGTACATCCGCCGGCAGGTAGCGCGAGTAGTCGCTGACATAGGGCGCGAAGGCGATCTGCCAGAGCGCGGCGAGGGATACGGTGGCCAGCCAGCCTGAGATGTTGAAGCTGCCGCGGGTAAGGAAGTCGGCGGTCTGCACGTGGGTAAAGATGTAGCCAAAACCCAGCACGATGCCGGCGCCGAGTACCCAGGTACCGATGCGGTTGAGCACGTGGATGAAGCGGTAGCCGATGATGCCGATGATGCCCGATCCCACGGCGCCGATGACGATGCCCACCGGTACCGGAATGGTATCGACCACACCGTGCAGGGACTTGCCGGCAAGGACGATGTTGGACGCGAAGAAGCCGATGTACATGATGCCGGCGATCAGCACCACCAGCAGCGCGCCGAGTGAGCCGAACTGCGCACGGCTCTGGATCATTTGCGGGATGCCCATCTGCGGGCCTTGGGCCGAGTGCAGCGCCATCAGCACTCCGCCGACCAGGTGACCCACGAGGATAGCGACGATGCCCCACACCAGGTTCAGGTGGAACAGCTGCACGCCGAGGGCGCCGGTGACGATGGGCAGCGGCGCGATGTTGCCGCCGAACCAGAGGGTGAACAGGTCCCTTGTCTTTCCATGGCGATCTTCGGGCGGCACGTATCCAATCGTGTGTTTTTCGATGAGCGGGGCGGACGTTGTTGCGGAGGTGACCATGACGAACTCCAAGGCAATGTGAGTACGTTTACGTACTTCGGTGAGCGCCGCGCGAACGACGCTTTTCTTGTTGGAGTGATGATGTGCGGTGGGGGAAGAGAGATAAATTAGTAGTTTTGTTGGTATAGACGTTAAAAAAACTGGCTCGGCGGGTAGCCGAAAAACCTGTGGGAGCGGGCGACTCAGGTCTTACCGGGAAGTTAAAACACCGCTCAACGTGTAGCAGCTGGCGACCTGTGGTGAGGGGATTTAGCGAAACGTCGCACCGCCCCGTTCGGCTGCGCAGCAGTCGTAAAGACTTTGGGGCCGCTGCGCGACCCAACGGGGATAAATCCCCTCACCACGGGTCGCCAGCTGCTACAGGGATTGGGTTAGCTGATCGATCGCAGCATCCGTTGCAGCAGCGCGTCGCAGCCATTCAATTGTTCAAGGCTGACAAACTCGTCCGGTTTATGCCCCTGATCCATGCTGCCGGGGCCGCAGACGACGGTGGGTATGCCTGCCGCGTCGAATAGACCACCCTCTGTCCCGAACGCCACGGTGCCGAACTCTCGGGAACCGGAGAATGCAGCAATCAACTCAGCCGCTTCACTGTGCGCATCAGTTGCCAAGCCGGGATAGGCCGACAACTCGCTGAAACGTATGTCGCTCTGCTCACTCACCGCGCGCATGCGAGGCAGCACTTGCTGTTCGGCAAAGGCCTGCAATTGCTGCGCAACTTCGCTGGGATCATGGGAAGGCAGGGCGCGAATTTCAAAGTCGAAGCGGCAATCGGCGGGCACGATGTTCAGCGCCTTCCCGCCGGAAATGACACCGGTCTGCACCGTACTGAAAGGCGGATCGAAACGAACGTCGTGATGCTCGGGCGCCTTGAGGCGATGGCCAATCCGGCCCAGTTCACTGATCAACTCAGCGGCGTATTCAATCGCATTGACCCCGAGCGGCGCATACGCGGAATGACAGGCCTCGCCATGAACATCGCAGCGCATCGCGAGCTTGCCTTTGTGGCCCAGCACCGGCTTCAACTCGGTCGGCTCGCCAATGATGCAGAGCATCGGTTTCACCGGGCGTTTTTCAAGTTCCGACAGCAGCGATCGAACGCCCAGGCAACCCACTTCTTCATCGTACGACAGCGCAATGTGCACCGGCTTTTTCAGGTCGGCCCGCACCAGCGATGGCACCAGGGCGAGCACACAGGCGATGTAGCCTTTCATATCCGCCGTGCCACGCCCGTACAACTTGCCGTCACGCTCGGTCAGCGCGAAGGGCGCCAGGGTCCACGGCTGGCCATCGACCGGCACCACATCGGTGTGCCCGGACAAGACAATGCCCGGCCGTTGCGCGGGGCCGATGGTCGCGAACAGATTGGCCTTGCTGCGCTGTTCGTTGTAGATCAGTTCACAGGGCACATCGAAACCCGCGAGGTAATCGCGCACGAACTCGATCAGCTGCAGGTTTGATTCGCGGCTGGTGGTATCAAACGCCACCAGGGTTTTCAGCAAGTCGAGGCTGGTGCTCATCGATCGTCTCCGGCGACTCCGTAGCCTGGGGATTTGTCGGGCGCGAGGGCGCGGTCGATGTAGTCCTGTACCTGTGGGCGATAGGCGTCCCAGAGTTTTTCCAGTTCGCCAATCGGGTGTTCATCAGCCCAGTCGACCCGAAGATTAATGATCGGCCACGTCAGCTCACCGACCACTACCATCGCGGCGGAATGCACCGGTCCGGCTTCACCGCCTGCTGCAATAGCGGCTTTCATGGCGGCGAGCAAGCGGTCGGCCAGTTGACCTTCGCCCTGCTCGAACGCGTTGACCATCGCTTCGATGACGGCGCGGTCCGCGAGCATGTTTCCCGCCGCGACGCACTGCTCACCGGATACGGCATTGTGATTGCCCAAGGTCTCGCTGCCGCTGAAATGCGCGGTGCGGCCGAGATGGTCGATAGCGATGATCTGTCGGTACTGGCTGTAACCATTGCGCGTCAGCACCTTGTCCTGCGCCTCGGCAGGCGCCAGGCCTTGTTCCATCAGGGCGAGGGTTTCCGGGCCGAGGGAGGGCAGGGTGATGTTCTGCGTCGAGACCGCGCCGACACCGGGCAGCAGCCACGGGCAGCGGGCGCCGACGGCGATGCTGGAGGAACTGATGGCGATGCCGAACTGGCCGGTTTCGGGGCAACGGGCGGCGATGGAGAAGGTCATGGTTTGATTCCTTGGTTAGCCTTGACGGGTGCGTGTCTGAAAGGGCGCCATCGCGGGCAAGCCCGCTCCCACAGGGATGGGCAGCGGCCACAAAATGTGTGCACGACGACTTGCCCTGTGGGAGCGAGCTTGCTCGCGATACCGCAACTCGGGCCTCCCGACTACTCAGGAATCACCGCAATCACATCAATCTCCATCAACCATTGCGGCTGCCCCAACGCCGACACCACCAATCCGGTCGAAATCGGAAACACACCTTTGAGCCACTTCCCGACTTCCTGATACACCGGCTCGCGATAACGCGGATCGATCAAATAGGTCGTGGTTTTGACAATGTGACTCAAGTCGCTGCCAGCCTCTTCCAGCAACTGCTTGACGTTGCGCATCGCCTGCTCGGTCTGTGCACGCGGGTCACCGAGGCCAATCAGTTTGCCCTCGAAATCGGTCCCGACCTGGCCACGGACATACACCGTGTTGCCGGCGCGCACGGCCTGGCAAAGGTCGTTGTCCAGGCTCTGGTTCGGGTAGGTTTCCTTGGTGTTGAACATGCGAATACGGGTATGGGTTGGCGTGGACATGTGTGGCTCCTGAAGAAAGAATTAAGCACTGACCGGCTTTTTAGCCGTGACCGCAAGTGGCTCGGCCTGACGTTGAGCGGCATCGTGGTAGTCCAGGTACGAACGCTGGATGGCGATGTGATCGGCCACGTATTTGGCGTCGTGCCAGACGCCCCAAATGAACGAAGAACCCCGACGGGATTGCCACGGCAGGCCGAGGAAATAAATGCCTGGCTCGCTGGCGACGCCGCGCTGATGCTGTGGTTTTCCGTGGTCATCGAAGGCATCCACCTTCAGCCAGCTGTAATCCGTGGCAAAACCGGTGGCCCAGATGATCGACGTCACACCGGCCTTGGCCAGGTCGAGTTCCAGGATCGGATGAGTGACGCATTCCGGGTCCGGAAACGTGTGCCGCGCCTCGGGCTCTTCCGGCAGGTCCAGGCCATTGCGCTCGATGTAGGCGTCGGCGGCATTCAGCAGCGCCAGGTAATTCTCGTCACCGCGCGCCAGGTTCTCGGCCAGATTCGGCTGGAAAGTCGCCACCGCGCCATTGAACGCCTGGGTCAGCCCGACCAGCGTCATTCCGCGATGGGCCAGGCCCCGGAAGTCCACGGTGCGCCCGCCATGAGCACCACTGACCGCAATGGTCACGTGTTCCCGACCCGGCTTCATGGCGGCCTGATCCCACTCGCCGAGTACACCCAGCCACCAGCAGAAATCACGGTTGCGATAAGCGCGAGGAGGGCGGTCGTGTGCGCCCACAGACAGGTAGACCTTCTTGCCGGCGCGCTGCAATTCATCGGCGATCTGCACACCCGATGAGCCTGCGCCGACCACCAACACGGCACCTTCGGGCAACTGCGCAGGATTACGGTAGTCAGCGGAATGGATCTGCTGGAGCGGCACGTCTTTCGGCGCGATCGGCGGGATGACCGGGCGTTGGAACGGCCCGGTGGCCGCGACGACACGGTTGGCTTCGATCACGCCCTCGGAGGTTTCGATGGTGAAGCCCGGACGACCCACATTACGTTCGACCTTCAGTACATCCACGCCGGTACGGATGGGGGCGTTGAATTTCTTTGCGTACGCTTCGAAGTAATCGGCTACCCGCTCTTTCGGGGCGAAGCCGTCGGGGCTGAGGTCGTCGAACTCAAGACCGGGAAAGCGATCGTGCCACGCCGGACCGTTGGCCACCAACGAGTCCCAGCGCCCGGTGCGCCAACGCTCGGCAATACGGTTGCGCTCCAGCACCAGGTGCGGCACGCCGAGTTTGCTCAGGTGCTCGCTCATCGCCACGCCAGCCTGACCGGCGCCCACAATCAGCGTGTCTGTTTTTATTTTTTCAGTGGTCATCTCTCTACCCTTCGATGTGGGATTCAGGCGGTTATGGCCTGCCATCTCTTGGGCTCAAGACTAGGGATCACCCTGGTATCGGTAAAATATTATTAAGCTGGCATTTGAGTATAAATAACTGATGCAGAGCGGTTCTACGCAATCGCAACGGCGCTGAGCGGCCTGTCGAGTGGATAACTGCGCGATCCTGATTATGCTTAGGAAACCTTGCAGCGATGCGAGGCCGTCAGCCTGTTCGCTTGCTTTACGCAGTCCGTAATCCGATGACATCAGCCCCAGGGCCTGGGTGCGGCGAGGGTAGTGAGGTACTCCGGCCTACAACAAGAGATAGACGGAGAACACTCATGGCCGCAATCGACACCACCACCACGGGCAGTGCGCCCAAGCACAGCATCACCAAGGAGGAGCGCAAGGTTATCTTTGCCTCCTCCCTTGGCACGGTGTTCGAGTGGTACGATTTTTACCTGTATGGCTCACTGGCCGCGATCATCGCGAAGCACTTTTTCGCCGGGGTCAACGAGACAACGGCTTTCATCTTCGCGCTGCTGGCGTTCGCGGCGGGGTTCGCCGTCAGGCCCTTCGGTGCGATCGTGTTCGGTCGGCTGGGGGACATGATCGGGCGCAAACACACCTTTCTGATCACGATCGTGATCATGGGTATCTCCACGGCCATCGTCGGTTTCCTGCCGGGATACGCGACCATCGGGGTCGCGGCGCCAATCATCCTGATCACCTTGCGGCTGCTGCAAGGCCTGGCGTTGGGCGGGGAATACGGCGGTGCGGCGACGTATGTGGCCGAACATGCACCGAAAGGTAAACGAGGCTATTTCACTTCCTGGATTCAAACCACCGCGACGCTTGGCCTGTTTCTGTCGCTGCTGGTGATCCTCGCCTGCCGGACCGTACTCGGCAACGAAGCGTTCGAGGCCTGGGGCTGGCGGATTCCGTTCCTGCTGTCGATCCTGCTGTTGATCGTCTCGGTGTACATCCGCCTGCAACTCAGCGAGTCGCCGGTGTTCCTGAAAATGAAGGCCGAAGGCAAAGCCTCCAAGGCACCGCTGACCGAGTCCTTCGCACGCTGGGATAACCTCAAGATCGTGATCATGGCATTGCTCGGTGGCACGGCGGGGCAGGCAGTGGTCTGGTACACCGGGCAGTTCTATGCGCTGTTCTTCCTGCTGCAGACGCTGAAAATCGATGCGCAGACCGCTAACCTGTTGATCGCGGGTTCGCTGTTGATTGGCACGCCGTTCTTCGTGATCTTCGGCAGCCTGTCCGACCGCATCGGCCGCAAGGGGATCATCATGGCTGGCTGTATTCTGGCGGCGTTGACCTATTTCCCGATCTTCCATGCGTTGACCCAATACGGTAACCCCGACGTGTTCGTCGCGCAGGAAAGAAACCCCGTCACGGTGATCGCCGACCCCGACCAATGCTCATTCCAGTTCGACCCGGTGGGCAAGGCCAAATTCACCAGCTCCTGCGACCTCGCCAAGACCTTGCTGGCGAAACGAGCCATCCCGTACAAAAACGAGAAGGCTGAGCCAGGGACAGTCGCGCAAGTGCGCATCGGCGACAAGGTGATCCCCAGCTTCGATGGCGCCAGCATGCCGGCTGCGGACTTCAAGACCCGCAACGATGCGTTCACGGCCACGTTAGGCGCGGCACTCAAGGAAGCCGGTTATCCAGAGAAAGCCGATCCGGCGAAAACCAACTACCCGATGGTGCTGCTGCTCCTGACCATCCTGGTGATCTACGTGACAATGGTGTACGGCCCGATCGCCGCCTGGCTGGTGGAGCTGTTCCCGACGCGCATCCGTTACACCTCGATGTCGCTGCCGTATCATATCGGCAATGGCTGGTTCGGCGGCTTCCTGCCCACGGTGGCGTTTGCCATGGTCGCGGCGACGGGGGATATCTACTACGGGTTGTGGTACCCGATTGTCATCGCCGTGATGACGGCCATTCTGGGCACGTTCTTCCTGCCGGAAACCAAGGACCGGGACATCCTTAACGACTGACGGCCGGGCCCTCTCTCGCGAGGGAGAGGGCCTCTGCTGCGTCGATCGGTGCCCCGTTATGAACGAATACGGTCCACCCCACTCAAAACAGTGCCCACCCCGGCATGACTGGACTTCAGTCAGATAACACCCCAATCGACGCCGCGTTCATCGGCGAAGCCAGCCTGGATGGCGGCGCGTCTCGACTCTCTCTTACAAGGAAGCAAGAACCTCATGCAGCAATCCTCATCTGCGTCTACACCGGTCACCGGTGCGTTAATCGCGTCCTTCCGCCATGGCAAGGGTTTCCCGATTTTCATCCTGATCGTCGGTCTTGTCATGCTGGGCATGGCCTGTTTCGTGCTGTACCTGAGCACGATTCTGCCCGCAGGCAGCTCGGGACCTGTGAGTGTGAACACCAGCCGCGGCACCCACCTGGATTTTTCCAGCCCGCAAATGATGATGTACTTCGCCAGCGCATTCCTGGCGGTGATCGCCGCGGGCCTTTTTGGCCTGTTTGTCTGGCAAAAGCGCTTACGTCAGGGCAGCTATGAAATCTACGAACAGGGCATCGCGCACATCATCGGTGCGAAGAAGGAATACGTTCCTTTTGTTCAGATCGAAGACCTTTATCTGTTCAGCTCCGGGCAGGCGGCAATCAGCGGCCTGATCACCAACCTGGCGTACCGGCGCAATGCAAACGAGCCGTTTCACCGGGTCATTCATTCCCTCAAGGGGTTTCATGACTTCCAGCGGCGGGTGCGTGAGCTGCATGTGCGCGAACGTCTCCCTGCCGTCATGCAGACCCTGGAAGGCGGCGGGGTGGTGACTTTCAAGTACGTACCGAGCAGTGCGGTATGGGGCAAGCGCATGAAAGGCAATTTCCTCGATGTGGAAACGCAGCCTATCTTGATGACGCGCGAGTTTCTGGAGGTGCAGGGTCGCAAGGTGCCGATGTCGAGTTTGCGCACCGTGGATTTGAGTGCGTGGAGTGAATTGGTGGTGATCAAGGACGAGGCCGGGAATGAAGTGCTGTCGACAGTCTGCACCGGGATTCTGAGCCACGACCTGTTCCTCGCCACCCTGGACGCGATTCTGGATGACGCGGCGTCCAGCCGCGCCGAGCCTGTTCCGGTGTTGCAGGATTGACAATCCAGGGCGCCAAACAACACTATCGAACCATGAACGACCCACTCAGCATGAACATGATGTGCACTTCCATGACTGCCTCTGGCGGACCATGAGTTCACGCGTGCTTGTTACCTGACGTAGTAACCCAAAGGCCCCGCCAGAAATGGACGGGGCTTTTTAATGCGCCGTCCGCCACTGGCTGATGGAGATCGAAATGTTGGACATCAAACGAGCCCGGTACGACGACTGCGGAACAGCCTTCGACATTCGCCTCAAAGCGATACGGCATCAATGCATCGGCGCGTATACCCCGGAACAAATGCAGGCCTGGACAGCCGGGAAGGCCGAGGACGGCTATTGCGACCTGATGGAAAAGCACTTCTATCTGGGGTGTATCGAGGGCGAGCCGGTAGCAACGGGAATGCTTGACCTGAAGCACAAGGAAATCGGCGCGATCTTTGTGCTTCCGGGGTTCATGCAGCAGGGCATTGGCAAGCGGATGCTTGATTTCCTGGAGTCCCTGGCTCGGGATTTGGGGCTGGATGAAGTCATCCTGGACGCTACGTTGAACGCGGCTGACTTCTACCGGCGATGCGGCTACGTGGGAGAGCAGGTTGCGATTTACCAGTCACCGTCGGGGCTGCAACTGGCGTGCGTGCCGATGGTGAAGAGACTTTTCGATCTCCCCTCGACCCGAGCGGTTAACCCGACTTTGTAGAATCTGGCGAAGCCCGTGGTGAGGGGATTTATCCCCGTTCGGCTGCGCAGCAGTCGTAGAGATTTCAGGGCCGCTCCGCGACCCAACGGGACGGTGCGACGTTTCGCTAAATCCCCTCACCATGGGCTTCGCCAGCTGCTACAGGGTTCTGGCTGATACACGGACACCCAACCATTCGTTTAATCGATAACCACCATCAAGAAATGCATCTTCAGTATTTCCATCAAGAGAGGAAGATAACCACATACCGAACTCGCCTTTGAAGGAACCTGTGCGATGAGACTCTCTTCCCTGCTGGCCATTGCCGCCGTTCTCACGGGCAGCCTCGCTGCCACTGCGCCTGCCTACGCCGCCGCCCCGTCCTGCCACTTTCTCCCTGTTGCGAACAGCTCAGCCGATCTGCGTCATGCCCTGTCGGTCGGGGTGATCTACAGCGAAAACACCCTCAACACGATCGAATACCTGGAGCAGTACCACGCGGTCGCGGTGAATGGCGCGAGGAACCCTCAGCTCGACTCGCGTATCAGCAGCGCGTTCGTCAGAAGCTCCGAGCCGACCATGGCGATTGACTGGTTGATGGGGTCGTTGCAGAAGGAGTTCGCATCGGTCAAGGTCTACGGCAGCCTGGACGCGGTCGTGCAAGCTCATCCGGACGTGGTGGTGATGCTGGATTCGTACAGCCGCCTGGTGTCCAAGCGCAATCCGCAGGTGCAAGCGCGATTCCTGGCGAAGTTCTATGACTCGAACCTGCAGTACATCGGCCAGGCCGAAGGCTCACGGGAAAAGCAGATGCCTTCGCTTTGGGTTCACGGCAAAGCGGCGCCGGAGATTGCAGCGCAAATCGATCAGCAAACCGAGTTGCAAGTGAACGCCTTGAAGCAGTTCGATACCTCGCTCAAGGCGTTGGTGAGCGCGGGTGATGTGGCTCAGGTCGCGACTAAATAAGGCGACCTGGCCACACATTAACTCGCGTCAGTTCTTGATCACGTACCCATACGCACGGATACGCCCTTCAACTTCCTTCAAGTAAACGCCTTGCAGTTCCGGGGTAAATCCTGGCAATGCGTTAATCCCTTCTTCCAGCGCCAGGAAGTACTTGAGCACCGCACCGCCCCAGATTTCCCCCGGCACGACGCAGAGCACGCCCGGCGGGTAGGGCAGCGCACCTTCGGCGGCGATGCGACCATCGGCATCGGCCAGGGCCACCAATTCGACGTTGCCACGAATGAACTCGAACTGCGCAGCCTGCGGGTTCATGGCTTTCTTGGGGAAGTATTCCTTGCGGAACATCTGTTTCTGCAACTGCTGCACATTATGATTGCGGTAGAGGTCGTGCATCTCCTGGCAGAGCTGGCGAATGGTGTAGTTGCGATAGCGCGCTTCGTAACGCGCATAGATGGCCGGCAACACGCGGCTCATCGGAGCGTTGTCATTGACGAAGCGTTCGAAACGCGCGATTTGCGCGGCGAGGTGGGTCATTTTTGCCCAGTCTTCAGCCGGGGTCAGCAGGAACAGAATCGAGTTCAGGTCGCACTTTTCCGGAACGATGCCGTTCTCGCGCAGGAAGTTGGCGAGAATGCCGGCATGAATGCCGAAATCGGTGTAACTGCCATCAACCGGATCGATGCCGGGGGTGGTGAACAGCAATTTGCAGGGGTCGATGAAGTACTGCTTTTCCCCGTAGCCCTGGAAGGCATGCCAGCGATCTTTTGGGTGAAACTCGAAAAACCGCAGGTCATTGGCGATTTCTTCAGTGGGGTAATCCTCCCACGCACGGCCTTCGATGGTAGCGGGCACAAATGGGCGGACCATGGTGCACGCTTCCAGAATCAACTTGCGTGCGTCGATGCCGAATTTCACGCAGTCATCCCACAGCTTCAGGCCACTGCGGCCCGAGTGGATTCGCGCGTTCACGTCCAGTGAGGCAAAAATCGGATAGAACGGACTGGTGGACGCCTGGGACATGAACGCATTGTTCAATTGCGCATGGCTGCAGTAGCGGGCTTGTCCTTTGATGTGACGGTCTTTTTTGTGTACCTGCGAAGCCTGGGAGAACCCCGCCTGCTGCTTGTGCACCGATTGGGTCACGAAGATGCCCGGGTCGTCCGCGTGCAGGTCCAGCAGCAGTGGCGAGCAGTCTTTCATCATCGGGATGAACTGTTCGTAGCCCACCCACGCCGAGTCAAACAGGATGTAATCGCACAACTTGCCAATGCGATCGACCACCTGACGGGCGTTATAGACAGTACCGTCATAGGTGCCGAGTTGAATGATCGCCAGGCGGAACGGGCGCGGCTGTTGGGCCTTGTCCGGCGCCACTTCAGCGATCAATTCGCGCAGGTATTCTTCTTCAAAACAGTGGGCGTCGATGCCGCCGATGAAGCCATAGGGGTTGCGCGCGGTTTCCAGGTACACCGGCGTAGCGCCTGCCTGGATCAAGGCACCCTGGTGGTTGGACTTGTGGTTGTTGCGGTCGAACAGCACCAGGTCGCCAGGCGTCAGCAGTGCGTTGGTAACCACCTTGTTGGAGGCCGAGGTGCCGTTGAGTACGAAGTAGGTCTTGTCCGCGTTGAATACTTTGGCGGCATGTTTTTGCGCCAGCAGCGCCGGGCCTTCATGGATCAACAGATCGCCCAGCTTGACGTCAGCGTTGCACATGTCGGCGCGAAACAGCGTTTCGCCAAAGAAGTCGAAGAACTGCCGACCCGCCGGGTGTTTGCGGAAAAACTGACCGCCCTGGTGGCCAGGGCAAGCGAACGTCACGTTCGCCGATTCGGTGTAGCGCTTGACGGCGTCGAAGAACGGCGGCAGCAGGCTCTCTTCGTAGGCCTTCGCGGCGGTCTCGAGCTGGTGGCCATGGTATTCGACGTTGTTGCGCGAGCGGTCAAAAATGCCGTTCACCTGCAGCAGTACGTTTTCCAGGTGCTTATAGACGTCGCGTGCGCGGTTGCCGGTGCCGGGGGAGGTCGCAAGGAAAATCGGAATATCGAAACCCGTGCGCTGGAGCGATTCCAGAGCGCCTGCCATCACGTCTTCGACCGAGAACACCGCAACCGCGATGTCGGTGTAGTCGGTCTGACTGATGGGTACCACCTCCCTGTAGGTCTGAAAACAATCGATGGCGGTATCACTGGCAGCTATCTTCAAGATTTTCATGCGCAAATTCTCCTGGCGGACAGTCACTTGTCCGCTGTTTTTCAAGCGATCAATTTACTCAGGGATCGATGAAAACACCCTGATCCAAATCATGCCAACACTGGTTATAGACGTGATTGGTCGGATTGGAAGGTGGGTGCGGACAACCGGGAGTCGACGACTGACGACGGATTGAAAACCGGCCTCTGATTGACGCGGGGCGCGCGCACCCCCTTGAACATGTGCGCACGACTACAGCGGATCTGACCAACTACAGGTCGGATTCGCGCAAAAAACCAGTCCTTGCATCTGTTCGAATGATCTCCAGCGGCCCACCAGAGTGGCGCCCTCTGTCGCTAAATCACTGACAAGGATCTATGACATGCAAATGCCGAAAACCATCCAGATCAAGAACGGCGAGAAAGCGAGCCCGACGTTCTCGGCTCAGGAATACGCCAACCGTCAGACCAAACTGCGAGCTTACCTGGCGCAAAATAATATTGACGCGGCGGTCTTCACTTCGTACCACAACATCAACTATTACAGCGATTTCCTGTACTGCTCGTTTGGCCGTCAATACGCGCTGGTGGTGACCCAGGACAGCGCGGTGACCATCAGCGCCAACATCGACGGTGGCCAGCCATGGCGCCGGACCGTCGGCACCGAGAACATCGTTTACACCGACTGGCAGCGCGACAACTACTTCGTCGCCATTCAGCAAGCGCTGCCCGAGGCCGGTCGCATCGGCATCGAGTTCGATCACCTGAACCTGCTCAACCGCGACAAGCTCGCCAGCCGCTATCCGCAGGCCGAGCTGGTGGACATCGCCGCGCCGTGCATGCGCATGCGCATGATCAAGTCCGCTGAAGAGCACGCGATCATCCGTCACGGTGCTCGCGTCGCGGACATCGGTGGCGCGGCCATCGTCGAAGCACTGCGCGACCAGGTTCCGGAATATGAAGTGGCACTGCACGCCACCCAGGCGATGGTGCGCGAGATTGCCCGCACCTTCCCGGACTCGGAATTGATGGACACCTGGACCTGGTTCCAGTCCGGTATCAACACGGATGGTGCGCATAACCCGGTCACCTCGCGCAAGGTCAACAAGGGCGACATTCTCAGCCTCAATTGCTTCCCGATGATCGCCGGTTACTACACCGCACTGGAACGTACGTTGTTCCTGGATCACTGCTCCGACGAGCACCTGCGTTTGTGGGAGGTCAACGTCAAGGTGCATGAGGCCGGCCTGAAACTGATCAAGCCAGGCATGCGCTGCTGCGATATCGCCCTGCAACTCAACGAAATTTTCCTGGAGCACGACCTGCTGCAATACCGCACCTTCGGTTACGGGCACTCGTTCGGCACGCTGAGCCATTACTACGGTCGCGAAGCCGGGCTGGAGTTGCGCGAAGACATCGACACGGTGCTTGAGCCGGGGATGGTGGTGTCCATCGAGCCGATGATCATGCTGCCGGAAGGCCTGCCGGGTGCAGGCGGGTATCGTGAGCACGACATCCTGATCGTCAACGAGCAGGGAGGGGAAAACATCACCAAATTCCCGTATGGGCCAAAGCACAACATCATCAAGAAGTAAAAGCGCTGGTGCATTGAGCTTTTGTGGCGAGGGGATTTAGCGAAACGTCGCACCGCCCCGTTGGGTTGCGGAGCAGCCCCAAAAGCTGCGATCGAGGTGTATCAGGTGCACCGCGGGCGCTGGTCTTACGACTGCTTCGCAGCCCAACGGGGCGGTGCGACGTTTCGCTAAATCCCCTCGCCACGGCACTTACTGACCCTTAACCCTGCCAAGTAAAACAATAGAGGGTATTTGTCATGTCCCACGTCTCGACGGTCCAACCCGATTACCGCACCGCTACCACCGGAGGTGCGCAATGAGCACCGCAAGCCTTAACCCAACCCTGGAACAGGCCCGTGAACAGACGTCCGAACGCAAGGCCTTGCGCCGCGCGGCCAGTGCCAGTTTCATGGGCAACTTCGTCGAATGGTTCGACTATGCAGCCTACGGCTATCTGGCCACCGTCATCGCACTGACCTTCTTTCCACAAACCGACAAGGCCAGTGCGTTGCTGACGGTGCATCGGCGCAGCGTGATGATCGGGATTGGCGTGACGTGCCTGAACGCCGTGGCTTTCTATCTGTTGCTCAGCTACATGCCGACCTATTTGTCGACCGACATGGGCATGAGCGAGAGCGACTCGTTTCTGGCATCGACGGTGTCGCTGGCGACCTACATCGGGCTGATTTTCCTGATGGGCAAACTGTCGGACCGCTTCGGGCGCAAAACCATGCTGCTGACGGCGTCGGTGTTGTTTCTGGTGCTGACGTTCCCGCTGTTCGGCATGCTCGAACATCAGCCGCTGCTGGTGATTCTGATGATCCAGATCGCCTTCGGCGCGATCCTGGCCATGAACGACGGCACCTTGCCATGCTTCCTCGCCGAGATCTTTCCCACGCGCGTGCGTTTCAGCGGGTTTGCTTTCAGCTTCAACATTGCGAATGCGGTGTTTGGCGGGACGGCCCCGTTTATTGCGACGTGGTTGATTCAAATGACCGGGAACAAGATGGCACCGGCCTGGTATTTGTTGGCCGCGGCAGCGGTGGCGTTGGTTGCGCTGCTGGCGGCCCGGGAGACGGCGCATAAGGCGTTGCAGGATTGATCCGGGATGCCCTGAGTCGTTGTTGGTGATTTTGAGGGCGCCATCGCGGGCAAGCCCGCTCCCACAGTGACCGCGTCCGTCTAGATAACTCGGTCTAATGTGGGAGCGGGCTTGCCCGCGAGGGGGCCATCAGGAACACCCTCCATTTCAATCCCGACGCCAACCCATCAATGCACCGCCGCCACCTGCCGACGCTCACCAATCGGCGATACACCAAAAAACCGGCTATAGCATTTGGAAAAATGCGCCGGCGAAACAAAGCCGCAGGCGAGGGCGATGTCGCGGACCTGCGATTCGCTTCGCAGCAACAGCTGTCGCGCCCGCGACAGGCGCAGTTCCAGATAGTACTGGCTCGGTGTGCGTTGCAGGTGTTTGTGAAACAGCCGCTCCAGTTGACGCACCGACACCTCGTTCAAGCGTGCCAGTTCTTCCAGGCTCACCGGCTCTTCAAGATTGGCCTCCATGATCGCCACCATCTGGCTGAGCTTGGGCTGGGAGGTACCGAGTTTCTGTCGCAACGGCACGCGCTGTTGTTCCTGCGCCCCGCGCACCCGATCACACAGCAGTAACTCGGCGGCATGGGCGGCGATGTCTCGTCCACCCGGTTCACGGGCAATCAGCTGCAAGGTCATGTCCATGGACGCCACACCGCCGGAACAGGTGAAACGGTCGCGATCGAGCTCGAACAGCTGATTGGAAATGATGATGCCGGGGAAACGCTCTTTCAGGGCCTCGATGTCTTCCCAGTGAATGGTGCAGCGATAGCCCTTGAGCAGGTCGGCGCGGGCCAGCAGATGACTGCCGGTGCAGATGCCCCCCAGCGTGACCTGTTGATGGGCGAGTTTGCGCAGCCAGTTGAGCAGCGGCCGACTGCTGTGGTTGGACACGATCGGGTTGGAGCCGACCACGAACAGAATGTCGAGTTTGGGCGCATCTTCAATCGAATAATCCGGGAGGATGCGCATGCCGTTGCTGGCCGTGACCGGGTCCAGCGTGGCGCCGATGACCACCGTGCGAAACATCGGCTGGCGCGCCGCCATGTTGGCCATGCGCAAGGTTTCCACCGAGGAGGCGAAGCCGATGGTGGTGAAGTTGGGTATGACGAGAAAGCCCACGGTTTTCACGGGCCGTTGTTCATTGGCCACACGTTCTGCAGGGTGGATTTTCGCCTTCATCAATACGCTCCGCTTTACCTGTGACGCGTTCTGCGCAAGCACTGGGCGGGCGCAGCGTCATCTCTTTTTTATGAGGGTGACCCTGCGGTCGGGTCATTGAATCTTACACCCAGTGCTCGCTCAACAGACGCACGGCTTCGGCCTCCACGGCCCCTTCGTCGGCGCCGTCGGAAAAGACGGCGCAGGTGGTGCGCTCATGACCGCACACACTGTTGTAGATCGCCACCACACTGCCAGGTCCGCCGCCGGTGTGGCCGCTCAGAATCCGTCCGCCGTCGACCGGGCCGTGCATCAGGCCGAGCCCGTAGCCGGGCGCAACCCAGGGACGTCCGGGGATCGGTCCGCCGAGCGTTCGGGTTGTTTGCATTTGAGCGAGCAACGCGGGCGCCAGGAGCTCGCCGGTGAGCAGTCGGTCAAGGCACAGCGCCGCTTCCACCAGCGGTCCGACGAGCAGGCCGTGATAGACCCAACCCGGGTTGTAGTGGGTGGCCGTGCCCATGTTCACGCCGTGCAGGTCGATTTCGGTACGGGCGAGGCGAATGCGCGATAAACCCAAAGGGGCGAACACGCGTTGCGAAAGCGCGTCACCGAGTTCGAGCCCGGTGACGCGCTCGATGAGTCGAGCCACATACCAATAGCCCACATTCGAGTAGCGCCAGCCACTTCCCGGTGCATAGCGCAGGCGGGTTGCCTCGAGTCGTTGCAGCATTTCCTCGGCCGGCCACGGTGTTTCATGGCGGGCAACGGCGGCATGGTAGTCGGCAAGTTCACTGTAATCCGCCAGCCCGGCCTCGTGGCGCAACAGCTGGCGCAGGGTGAAGGGGCCTTCGGGCAATTCGTCATCCAGTGCGATCAGGCCGTCGCGGACAAGTGACAGTGCCGCCGCCGCGAGCACGGTCTTGGTGAAGCTCCACCACGCCACCGTGGCATCCGGTCGATCAGGCGTGAGTGGAGAACCGTTCGAGACAAGGGAGAAAAGCATCGCTGACTGCTCTAAGTGGGGGCGCGGGGAGAGTTTGCCAGAATGCCAGGCGTGCGACGAAATGATTGAACGAGAAAGCGACTGGATCCTTCAGCACCACGACGATCCCGGCGCTTGCAAGGCGCGAAAGTCATCGCCGTGGACCTCAGGTTGATCAGGCGTGCCCCAGTGCAATCGCAAACGACACAACGATCATGCACGCGAACGCAAAATTGAGATTCATGAAGATGTCTTCCATAGATTTTAAAAGTGCGGCCATTTTGACCATCTCTGGAAGAAATAAAAAATTCGGCTGCATGATTTGAAAGATCATGGGAATTGATAGCTGCCGGTCCTCACTGCGTGCCGAACATCGCTGTCCAGTAGATGCCGGCATCGCTTTTCGGGTCCACCGCGTACGCCGCACCCAGTTCCTTGTACTGCGGGTTCATCAGGTTGGCGCAGTGGCCGGGACTGGAGATCCAGCCATCGACGACCTTTCCAGCGGTGTCTTGCCCGGCAGCGATGTTTTCACCGATCTGCTGAGCGTTATAGCCCGACAGTTCTGCCCGGTCACCGGGGGTGCGGCCGTCGCGATCCTTGTGATCGAAGAAGTTGTTGTTGGCCATGGAACGCGAGTGCGCCTCGGCGGCGGTTGCCAACGATGCATTCCAGGCCAGCGGCGTGGTGGCAGCAAAGGATTGCGAGCCGCACTGGCGGGGTTGGCTGCGGGCGTTGTTGAGCTGGGTCAGCAGTTTTTGTCCTTCCGCCTGCCAGTCACCCAAACGGCCGGTCAGCAGCGGTCGTGCCAGCACGATGCGCCAGTCCCGGTCTTCGTGGCGGACACCGATGTCAACGAACTGCGGGTCGAGCACTACGTGGCAGAAGCTTTCCTGAATGGCTTTCATGGCCGACGGCGCATCGCGTGGCCCGGACAGGGTGATGACTTGCACGTTGACCATTGGATAACCCGCGGTGGCCATGGCCTGTTGCAGGTTGCGGGCGCTGGCATCGGACAGCGCCAGTCGCGGATCACCCGCCAGTGGGGGTAGCTCCGGTGCTACCTGATCGGCGCAGCGTTGGGGCTGGCTGCGGTAGGCGTTGATCGAGTCGATGAGTTGTTTTTCTTCCGCGGCCAGTGCCTGGGTGGCGAACGACAGGCTCAACGACAACGCGGCAAGACGCATGGCAGATGGTATGAAACGCATGGAAATCCCCTTGAACTGACTGCGCCCATGATGCGCGATTTCACCCCCGCAAGCGCAATGTCTTTTTGCGCCGAAATACAGTTTGTTGCGTGCCTGTTGAAATGAATTCTGGCTACTACAATCAAGCCAGGTCACCCTTGAATCGGGTGATAGCGTCGCAAATGCGTTGCCCGAATCCGTTCCCTCAGAAGGGTCGATCATGCGATTGATGTGGATAGCAACCTGCCTGGCAATATCCCTTTTCAGCAGCCACGTGTCGGCCACTGACCAGGAACAGAAAAAGGCCGAGGGCAAGGCCGAGGTACTGGAACAAAAAGCCGCAGAGAAGAGCGCCGATGTCCCGGTACCCAAAGCCGAGGCCATCACCACCTCCGAAGTTCAGGCCGTCGATCCTGCCGGTAAGGCGCCACTGGATGATGCCATCACCTGCCTTGCACGCTCCATCTATTGGGAGGCCAAAGGGCGCAAAACCAATGAAATGGAAGCGGTTGCCAGCGTGGTGATGAATCGCCTGGGTCATGAAGGTTTTCCGGACACGGTGTGCGCAGTGGTCAAGCAAGGTTCGGAAATCAAAAACTGCCAGTTCTCCTGGTGGTGTGACGGGCGTTCGGACCAGGTCAAGGAGGACGCGGAGTATGCCGTCGCCAAGGAAATCGCGCGCAAGGCACTGAACAAGACCCTCAATGACCGGACGTTGGGCGCGATGTATTTTCACGACAAGACCGTGAGACCGGATTGGGCGGGCAAGTACATCAAGACGGCGGATATCGGCCGGTTTCGGTTTTACAAGCCGCGTGGGGGCGATGCGAAATAAGCACGAACCTCAGGCGGGTTAGTCACGGCCCGGTAGGAACCGGGCTTGCTCGATGGGGCCGTGTCAGGCGAAATCAATAGTGAATGCATGACCGCCATCGCGAGCAGGCTTGCTCCCACAATGGATTTTCGCCAGACACTGCTGAAAAAAAGGCCCCAACATCAATCGATGAAGGGGCCTTTTCAGTGGGCGCCGGTTTTACAGTTCCTGGCCCAGGAAGATCAGGGTATTGCCATGGGACTCAGCCGCTGCACGCTGGTTGTAGCTGTCGCGATGGGAGCAGTTGAAACCATGTTCAGCCTGCGGGTACACGACGATTTCGACGTAATCGTTGTTTTCGAAACGCTCGGCGATTTGTTCCACGGCGTCCAATGGAATGTGGCTGTCCTCTTCACCGAAGTGCATCAGGAACGGGACGGTGATTTCATCGGCACGGTCCAGCTGGTTCTGAATGCCTCCCCCGTAATAAGCGATCGCCACGTCAACCAGGCCGTTGGCGGCGGTGTGGTAGGAGAGCAGGCCGCCGAAGCAGTAACCGATGGAGGCGACACCGCCGTCCAGGCCAGGCTGGGACTTGAGCGCTTCAATGGTCAGCTTGATGTCGTCCTGGGCTTTGCCGACGTCCGTGGCGTTCATCAACTCGACGGCACGTTTCCAGCCGGCTTCGTCGTAATTCAGCTCGATGCGCGGGCCGCTGCGCCAGAACAGGTCCGGCGCGATGACCAGGTAGCCATCGGCAGCGTACTGCTCGGCGACGGAGCGAATGTGTTCGTTGACGCCGAAGATTTCCTGGATCAGCACGATCCCCGGGCCTTTCTGAGTGTGGGGAATGGCCAGGTACGCGCCGAATTTACCGTCGGCGCTGTCGATTTCGATCCATTGGGTGGTCACGCTCATGGTGGCTCCTGTCTACTCGAGTAAGGTGGGGTGAAGGCTGCCACGTTAACATTTCAATGATTGTTGCGACGCCAGAAAATTCGCGACAGCAGTCCATCGAGGCTGAGTTTGCCAGCGCCCGTGAACAACAACGGCATGAGGGCAACGAGGTAGATCAGCGGCAGCTTGAAGTTGCCGTGGCCCTTGTTGCTGATGGCATAACCCTGTGCAAGCTCACTTAATGTAGACCAATCGGCCGGCCAGTGAACGGCAGCGGTCGCGACGATGGTGACCACGATCAGAATGACGGCTGAAACCCGTGTTCCCAGGCCCACCAGAAGGGCGAGGGCGCAGATCAGTTCGGCCCACATCGACAGCTCCCAGTTGAAGGTCGCTGGCACATGGTTGAACGGAAACGGAAAGCGCTCCTGGATGTCGGCGAACCAGTTCTGGCCATTCCATTTTTCCAGCCCGGACTCGAAGAACTCCCAGGCGAGGAACACCCGCAAGGTCAGCGGCGCGATCCAGCTTCCGGCACGGTCGAGGTTCAGGTGCAGGCCTTTGACGGCCGAAGAAATTGAGGTGCTCATGGGCATTGTTTCCGTTCAGTCAGGGAGGTGGGGCAACGGCGTGCCCCCCGCAATGGGTTACTCGCCGGCGCCGCACTTGCCTTCGCCGCATTTGCCTTCAGCGGGTTTTTCCGCCGTGTCGGCCTGGGCCTGGCTGTAGCCGTGGGCCAGCTGCTTCATGCTGAACGCTTCGGATTCGGAGGCCGAAGCGGCGCTGGACAGGGCCAGGCCACCCGCGAAGAGCAGGCCGAGGGTCAGGGAGGACGTCGAGAGTTTGAACATGGTGATACTCCGTTGCTGAGTTGAGTGATGCGCTTTGATCGGCTTGGCCAATCGACAGGCAAATTTCAACAGGCGGGTGTATCGGTGATGTGTCGTGGGGACCGGGTATTAGAGCCATAGTGTGTCGAGGCGCGGTGCGTATACAGAGTGATACGAATCGCGAAATGTTAATGCCCCCACGATCTCTGTAGCAGCTGCCGAGCCTGCGAGGCTGCGTTCGGCAGCAGGGGGACAGGGAGAGAGGGCGTGGCTGATGATGACGCCCCAACGGTTTTCCGGTACCTTTTCCGCCCGCCCATTGCATGGTGAATCCGCTTCATGTCTCTTGCGCTCGAACGTCTAGTCGCTGGCACGCCGATCCCTTTCGCTGGTAACCGTGTCTCTGTCGTCAGCCCCGAACTGGCCGCGCGATTCCAGCCTGGTGACCATCTGCTGGTGGAACAGGTCAGCGGCGAACTGTTGCTGATTCCCGTGTCCGACCAGCAAGCGGCAGCGGTGGCGATCGAGCGTGCTGAGGCGGCGTTCAAGGCTATGTCCAACGTGTCGGATCAGGCGATCAGCGAGTTTTTCGACCGTTTCGCCCAGCGTCTGGAAAGCCAGGAGACCTGGGCGTTGATCGAGGCTGCGAATCTGGCCGATATCGAACGAGCCAGGTCGCGCGGACGTTCTACTACGCGGTTGCTGGCCAATGAACCCATGCGCCGGGACATGATCGCCGGCCTCAGGGCCTGGCGCGATGCGTCGGCGACTCGCGGCAAAGTGATCAGCTGTGTCGAGCATGACGGCTGGAAAGTCGAGCAAGTGGTCTCGCCGCTGGGCATCGTCGCGTTTGTGTTCGAAGGCCGGCCGAATGTCTTTGCCGACGCCGCTGGCGTACTGCGCACCGGCAACACCGCCGTGCTGCGCATTGGCAGCGATGCATTGGGTACCGCTCAAGCCATCGTCACCCATGCACTGAACCCCGCACTGGCCGATGCGGGATTGCCCGCCGGCGCCGTGTCGCTGGTGGAAAGCGTCAATCACGCTGCGGGCTGGGCCATGTTCGCCGACCGACGCCTGTCGCTGGCGGTGGCCCGCGGTTCGGGTCGAGCGGTCAGTGCGCTCGGCAGTATCGCCCAGCAGTCCGGCACCGCGGTCAGCCTGCACGGCACCGGCGGCGCCTGGCTCATCGCGGACAAGGACGCCGATGCCCGGCGCTTTGCCAGAGTGGTGCGCAATTCCCTCGACCGTAAAGTCTGCAACACCCTCAACGTTTGCCTGATACACCGCGACCGTGCGGCAGAACTGGTGCCGCTGTTTCTCGATGCACTGCAACAGGCGGGCGCTGCTCGGGGGCAGGGCTGCAAGTTGCACATCGTCGAAGGCAGCGAGCCGTGCTTGCCGGCGGACTGGCAAACCGCGAGCGTCGAGGTGTACCGCGCGCAAGGCTATCGCACCGAAGCGCTGGCTGAGCCTTTGCCCGAAGCGCAATTGGGGCGCGAGTGGGAATGGGAGGAGACGCCGGAAGTCAGCCTGAAAATCGTTGATGACCTGGACCAGTCCATCGCCTTGTTCAATCGCTACAGCCCACAATTCACGGTCTCGTTGATCAGCGAAGATGCCGCCGCTCAAGCGCGCTTCTATAACGCGGTCAATGCGCCGTTCGTGGGCAACGGGATAACCCGTTGGGTCGACGGCCAATACGCCTTGAACAAGCCGGAGTTGGGGCTTTCGAACTGGGAAAGTGGCCGTCTGTTTGCCCGCAGTGCGATTCTTTCGGGAGATGGTGTGTTCACCATCCGCAGTCGCATGACGCAAACCGATCTAAGCGTCAAACGCTAAGCGACCGCTGCAATGGCGGTCGCTGTCGTCTGATCAGGCGGCGGCGACCGCTTTGCCGTAGACCGCGCAGGCCGTTGGGTGGTCCACCAGTGACACAAAGCCGCGGCTGTCGGCATCCAGCGCATCAATCGAACCGGTCTCGATGTCATAGACCCAGCCATGCAGGTTCAACAGGCCTTTTTCCTGGGCCAGGCGCACGCTTGGGTGGGTCTGGATATTGGCCAGTTGGGCGATCACATTCTCGCGAACCATCGAGCTCACCTTCGCGGCGTCATTGGCGTGCACGCGGGATTCATTGATGACTTTTGCCGACTCGGCGTGTTGCAGCCAGCCGCTGACGGCAGGCAGGTGGTCCATGCATTTGCAGTGGGCAACCGCCGTCATGGCGCCACAGTCCGAATGACCGCAGATCACGATATCCGTCACGCCCAGTACCGCGACCGCATACTCCACGGTGGCCGAAACACCGCCCGGGTGTGGGCTGTAGGAGGGGACGATGTTTCCTGCGTTACGGATCACGAACAGTTCACCCGGCTCTTGCTGAGTCAACAGTTCCGGTACTACACGGCTGTCGGAACAGGTAATGAACAAGGTGCCGGGGTGCTGGGTGGTCGCCAGGTGTTTGAACAAATCAGTACGTTGCGGAAACGCGTCGTTCTGGAACTTCAAGAAACCTTCAATCAGCGCTTTCATGGTTACTTCCTCTGATGAGTTGACCAGATTCCTGTAGCAGCTGCCGAGCCTGCGAGGCTGCGTTCGACTTCGCAGAAGTCGGGGGGGGGGGGGGGGGGGGGGGGGGGCGAGGACTTCGTCCTCGAACGCAGCCTCGCGGGCTCGGCAGCTGCTACAGGTTTCGCGGTATTACGTGCGCGGTTCGTTTAGAAAGGACGCAATGGCAGGAATTTGCCGTCCAGGGTAATCACGGCGCGGGAACCGCCTTCCGGGTCTTCGACTTTTTTGATGTCGAGTTTGAAGTTGATCGCGCTGATGATGCCGTCGCCGAACTGTTCGTGAACCAGTGCCTTCAACGTGGTGCCGTAGATCTGGATCATTTCGTAAAAGCGGTAAATGGTCGGATCTGTCGGGACACCGCAGAGGCTGCCGCGCAGCGGGATGATCTGCAGGCGGGCCACTGCGTCAGCGTCCAGTTCGAGTTTCTCGCCGATGACTTTGGCAGCAGATTCCGGCAGCGGATGCTGACCGAGCAGGGCTGCGGTGACGTAGGCCAGGCCAAGGCCGGTGCCATCGGTGAGATCCTGCCAGGACAGGTCTTTTTGCGCCTTGGCCTCCAGGATTTTCGTGGTGAGGGCCAGGCTTGGATCGTTGTAGGCGTAGGACTGTTGCATGGTGGTGCTCCTGTCGTAGATGACTGCTTGGGTGTGAAGCCATCTTCTGCCGATCGATCCATAGCGTCCAAGACCCATATACAATGCCAAGCATAAGCACAGCCTATAGAAGGTGAGTCCCAATGCTGCTCCGACATCTGCGCTATCTGCTCGCGGTCGCCGACCACGGCGGCTTCACCCGTGCCGCCGAAGCGCTACACGTTTCTCAACCGACGTTGTCCCAGCAAATCCGGCAACTGGAAGAAGCCTTGGGCGTGAGCCTGTTCGACCGCACTTCGCGGGTGGTCAAACCTACCGATGCGGGTGAGGCCTATATCGAGTCCGCACGCCGTGTGCTGCTGGAGCTGGAGGCGGGGAAGCGTGCGCTGCATGACGTGAAGGACCTGACGCGCGGCAACTTGCGGCTGGCCATGACCCCGACATTCATGGCCTATCTGGTGGGACCGTTGGTGCGCGATTACACGGCGCGCTTCCCGAATATCAAGCTGCAGATTTTCGAGTTGTCGATGGACGATATCGAGGCCGGGCTGATGGATGACTCCCTGGACATCGCCATCGCTTTTGACCAGGTCAGGAATACAGACATCGAATCGATCCTGGCATTTACCGAGACGCTGGGAGTGATGGTTGGGCAGGATCATCCGCTGTTCGAGCGTGAGGAGGCGTTGTCTTGCGAAGAAGTCGCGCAGATGAACTTCGCACTGTTGGCCACAGACTTCGTGACACGCACGCGAATTGACGAGTACTTCGCCCAGGAAAGGATTACGCCGAAGGTGGGCATCGAGGTCAATTCGGTGAGCACGTTGCTGGAGGTCATTCGGCACACGACCATGGCGACCGTCCTTCCAGAATCGATTGCGAGTGAGGAGCGCGCGTTGCGCAAGATCCCGTTGCAGGGTGAGCCGCCCAAACGTGGGGCGGCGTTGTTGCGCAGGAAAAACAATTATCACAGTGCGGCGTCGGTGGCCTTTATGGAGCTTGTTCTGGCAACCAGGACCGTTTGATCACAACAGATCAAAGCGTAGGAGCGAGCCTGCTCGCGATGGCAATTCATCAGGCAGCATTTGTATCGAATGATAAGTCGCTATCGCGAGCAGGCTCACTCCTACAGTTGGATGGAGGAGGCCAAGTGGCAGAAATACAAAAGCCCCCGTTCGCAAACACGAACGGGGGCTTTGGTTTTATTAAGTATTAGCAGAACCGGTCAATCACCCGAACTTCATTCTGGTTCTGCATCGATGCCCACGCCTGTTTCAGCGTTTGCAGAACATTGCCAATGAAGTCTTTATCAGCGGCGGCTTTCTTGCCGACGTAGCCCTGGCCGCGACGGTACATCTTCAGTCGGGCAAGCAGGTTCTGATTATTCTTATCGAATTCCGCTTCATCGGCATGTGTCGACAGGCAGTCGATATGAACCTGGCCCGATTTGCTGATCCACAGAATATGGCTGTCCTGGCTGTCTTTTTGCGCCGCGAACATACGAGCCAGTTCTTCGATAGTTGGTTGATTGTTCAGATTCATAATTTGCCCCTTGACCATTTGGTGATCTTTCAAAGTTGGTTCGCTAATACAGGTAGCCCATCGGTTAGTTGATCCCTGGCACCGAAACCAGGACGTCAGCGTTCAGTCGCCGACAGTGGCGAGGTCCCGCGTCTGTTGCATGTAGTCGTGTTGAATAACTGCTACGCAATAGCGTCACAACGAAGAGAAGCAGCGAAAACCTGGAGGCCACTGCCGACTTTTCAGGGTCGGCCACAAGCTTCATGAGGATTGATCGCCAGCGCTTCTCGTCCTTGTACTGGACGTTCGGGCCAGGTCAGCTTCTTCAATCTGCCTTGTGGGCAGCGTGTATCCGGGAAAAACAGCTCGGCGGTCAGACGAGCTTGCTCAAACATGTTGCCGTACTCCCGATCGGGGAGATGTCTGCATCATGCAAGGGCAAATCGGACGCGTCAACGGTTTTGTAGTGATTATTTTCAGTCACTACATATTGTCGGACAAAGCAGATTGGAATTAAAAAAAAGGCGGGGCCCTGTCATTCAGGGCGATGGAGAAAAAGCCTGAAAACGGTAAAAAGTGCAGGAGTATTCGTCGATAAGTCGTTGATGCAGGGTGAAATCACCGCCGGTGAGCACCGGCATGAATTTGGCCCAAAACAGCCGTGCCGGCTGGTTCTTATCCAGATGGAAAATTTGCCATTCACCGGGGTGACGGCTCAAGAGGGCAGAGACGACAAACTGTGCGACACCTTGACCGCGAAAGCGCCGAGCGACGAACAAATAACCGATGTTGTGCACCGCGCCCTCCAGATGAGTGTCGTCATCCAGGGTCACGAAGCCGGCGAGCTCGCCATCGACGGTAATCAGAAAGGGTTGGGTGGTCGGTTTACGCCAGTAATCCGGCATCGGCTGGATGTTGAAGAAGCCATGCCCACCCAGCTTCAGCGGCAGCCACTCGCTGAGGTCGTAGGTGTAGAACTGCATCAGATTCTCAATGGTTTCCAATTCGTCGCGCCGGGCGGCGTGCAGTTCTACCGAGGGCATAGTGGGCGGCTCCTGTCGGGCGGTATCAGTGCGGGGCGAAGTCGTACTGGCCGCCTGTCTTCAGTGCGGCCGCATACGCGGGGCGCTTCTGGAAGCGCTCGACCCAGGCTGCAACATGCGGGTACTGGCCCAGCTTGCCTTGGGCTCTGGCGATCTCGCCGATAAAACTCATCTGGATATCTGCAGCGGTGAATTCGTTGCCGAGCAGATAATCGGATTTGCTCAGCGCTGTGTCGAGGTAGCCGAGGTAGTTGGCCACTTCCGAATTGATCCGTGGGTGTAAGGGCGCACCGGCCTCGCCGAGGCGACCTACGTACAGGTTCAACATCAATGGCAACATCGCCGAGCCTTCGGCGAAGTGCAGCCATTGCACATACTCATCATAGGCAGGGGTGGCCGGATCAGGCTGCAAGCGGCCTTCGCCGTGACGTCGAATCAGGTAATCGATGATCGCTGCGGACTCGATCAGCTTCTGTGCGCCATCCTCGATCACCGGGGATTTACCCAGGGCGTTCACCGCCTTGAGCTCCGGCGGTGCGAGGTTGGTTTTCGGATCGCGCTGGTAGCGCTTCAGCTCGTAGGGAATGGCCAGTTCTTCCAGCAGCCAGAGAATTCGCTGGGAGCGAGAGTTGTTCAGGTGATGGACAATGATCATGTTCGATGCCTTTTCAGGGTTGGGGCTGTCGCCGGGCTTGAAGAACACTAGACCATCACGGTCAGCGCGAAGTGCCCTTACGCTTTGCTGGCCGGTTTGGTCGTGCGCTTGGCGGCGGTCGCGGTTTTTCGCTTGGCGGGTTTGCGTTTGTTCTTCCACGGTGTTGCAGCGCGACCGGCGGGGCTGGCAGGACCGCTGATGGTCAGGCTCAGTCCAGCGCACCGGGCGAGTTGCTTGCTCATCCACGCCGCCTGTTTGGTGACGAATTCTTCCAGGCTCATTTCGCCGCTTTGCACCATATCCAGCGCCTGCTCCCAGATCGCCGTGGTACCGGGGTCGGCGATGGCGCGTGGTACCGCATCGATCAGGCTGAACGCCGCCGGGGTTGCCGCCAGCGCCTTGCCGTTCTTGATCAGGTAACCACGGTCGAGCAGGCCCTGAATGATCGACGCGCGTGTCGCCTCGGTGCCAATGCCCGTGGTGTCCTTGAGTTTTTGCTTGAGCAGCGGGTCTTCCACCAGTTTGGCGACGTTTTTCATCGCCTTGATCAGGTCGCCTTCGGTGAAAGGTTTGGGCGGTTGTGTCCAGAGGTCCTTGAGCTTGACGTCGGCGATCGCGCAGTCACGCCCTTCAGCCAGCGCCGGTAACGTCTGCGGTGCGGGTGCCTCGCGTCCTTTCGCCGGCGCCAGAGCCTCGGGCAAGGCGCGTTTCCAGCCGGGTTCGACGATCTGTTTGCCGACGGCTCGCAACGCCTCGCCGGCACAATCGAAGTCGGCCTGGGTGCGGTCGTATTCATGGTTGGGCAGGAACTGCGCCAGGTAACGGGCGCGAATCAGCGTGTACACCGCTCGCTGCTTGCCCACCAGTCTGTCGAGGTTTTTTGCCGCCGCCGTCGGAATGATGCCGTGGTGGGCGCTGACCTTGGCATCGTTCCAGGCCCGGGAGCGACGCTGAGGTTCAAGGTAATCATTCAAGGCGTTGAGGGTCGGATCGGCCTGTTTTAGTGCCGCCAGAATGGACGGCGCTTCACTGTGCTGGCTGACCGGCAGGTAGCCGCAATCGCTGCGTGGGTAGGTAATGACTTTGTGGGTTTCGTAGAGCGCCTGGGCGATGTCGAGGGTTTCCTGCGCGCCAAGCCCGAGTTTTTTCGAGCAGACTTCCTGCAAGGTGCCCAGGTCGAAGGGCAATGGCGCCACTTCGCGCATGCGCTCGGTGCGCAGTTTGATGACACGGGCACTGGCTGCACTGGCAATGGCGCTCGCCGCCTGCTGCGCCAGCGCCTGATTCAGGCAGCGATCCTGATCATCGCAAACCTCGGAGGCCGCCCGCCATTGCGCCGTAAATACAGTGCCGTCGTGCCGCAGGTGCACATCGATGGCCCAGTAGGCGACCGGGACGAAATCGGCGATGCTGCGGTCACGATCCACCACCAGACGCAGGGTAGGGGTTTGCACCCGACCCACCGGCAACACGCCTTGATAACCGGACTGGCGTCCCAGTAGCGTGAACAGCCGACTCATGTTCATCCCGATCAGCCAGTCAGCCCGTGAGCGGCCCAGTGCCGAATGGTACAGGCTGAAGGTCTCGGCACCCGGCTTGAGCGCTGCCAGGGCCTTGCGGATCGACGCGTCGTCCAGGGCGGACAACCAAAGGCGTCGAATCGGGCCGCGGTAACGACAATGCTCGACCAGTTCCCGGGCGATCATTTCGCCCTCGCGGTCGGCGTCCGTGGCAATCACCAACTCATCGGCCTCGCCCAGCAATCGCTTGACTGCCTTGTACTGGCTGGCTGTGCGCGGCTTGACGGTCATCTTCCATTTTTCCGGAATGATCGGCAGGTCGGCCAGCACCCAGCGCTTGTATCGAGCGTCATAGGCATCCGGCGGCGCGGTTTCCAGCAGATGGCCGATGCACCAGGTCACAGTGACGTCCGTTCCCAGCCAGCAGCCGTCGCCGCGACGTTTCGCGCCAAGCACGGCCGCAATGTCTTTGGCCTGGGAGGGTTTTTCACAGAGATACAGCCGCATAACCACCATCGTTCTACAAGTGTGTCAGAGGCGCACAGAATGGCGGGTGACGAACGATGGAGCAACCTTTATCTGTATGGATGTACAGGTGCCCCGTTTCCGGTCATTACAGGCATGACGATGTGCTGCCGTTCGCCCTTGCAGTCGATGCAGAAAGGCGAACTTGCTTCCGTTCGGCTGTGGAGCCATCGCGAGGGGAAAAGATGGGTTATACCTGAAGGATCGGCCGTTTCGGCGTTCGGGTTGCCTGGCGACCCGAGGAGAGCGAGCTCAGTCGCCACTGGCAAGCTCTTCAATCAGGTCAACGCCTCGGCCATCAGTGATTCCAGTCCTTCAAAGAGGAATGCATTCCATGCCTACTCCCCCCGCCGTCATTACCATCGCAGAACAACCGGGCTGCCTGCTGGTGAAGTTCCACGGTATTCAGGTGGCCGCGTCCGCACGTGCGCTGGTGCTGCTGGAGGCCAACTATCCTCCGGTGTATTACGTCCCGCGTGAGGACATTGCCGAACAGTATTTCGCCCGCACCGACCACACCAGTTATTGCCCTTATAAGGGCGACGCCAGCTATTTCAGTCTGCAGATACCGGGGCACGAAGGCGCCAATGCGGTGTGGAGTTATGAAGACCCCAAGGTATCGGTCGAGCAGATCAGAGGTTATGTGGCGTTCTACCCTGATCAAGTGAAGTTTGAGCTTCTGGAGTCCGAAGTCTGATAGGCATGTCTGGTCGAAAGGGGCTTGGATCAGCAACTGATAATGGCTATTGCCAACAACCGGTTACAACTATGACAATGCGAGTCATTATCAGTCGCGAATTATTCCATCGTCATGTCCGCCAACGAATTGTCCCTGCGCAGCGCCGTCAATGATCTGTATTGCGACCACCACGGCTGGCTCAGTGGCTGGCTGCGCAAGCGCCTGAACAACTCGTTCGATGCCGCCGACCTTGCGCAGGACACCTTCGTTCGGGTGATCAAGGCGCGTAATGCGCTGGAAATACGCGAGCCGCGACCTTATCTGTCGATGATCGCCAAGGGCCTGTTGATCGATCTGTTTCGGCGACGTTCGCTGGAGCAGTCTTATCTGGAAGCCCTGGCTGCGATGCCGGAGTGGCAACACCCTTCGCTGGAAGATCAGGCGATCCTGCTCCAGGCCTTGATGGAAATCGATCGACTGCTGCAAGGCCTGGGAGCGAACGTCAAGCAGACGTTCATCCTGTCCCAGTTCGACGGCCTCACTTACCCGCAGATCGCCGAACGTCTGGGTATCAGTGTGCGTACGGTGAATAACCACATGGCCAAAGCCATGGAGCATTGTTGCCTGATGCACATTCAGTTGCAGCTGGCATGAGCCTTTCGGCAGCGGAATTGGCGGCGATTGGCGCGGCGGCCAGGTGGTACGCAAGACTTCAATCAGGTATCGCCACCGACGTGGATCGAGCGGCATGGAACACATGGCTGAATGCGGACCCCGCGCATCGTCATGCCTGGCAACGGATGACGGCGGTGGGCGAACAGATGGCGAGCGTGCCAGGGGCCCTTGCGTCGCCGGCCTTGCGCGGCGCGGATCGATCCCGACGGCAAGTGCTGCGCAGCGTGGTGATGCTGGCGTCTGTCGGGTCGCTCGGTTGGCTGGGCTGGCGCAGTGAATCGACGCAAAACCTGTTTGCCGATTTACGCACTGCGGTGGGTGAGCGTCGTGAGTTCCGGCTGGCGGATGGCAGTTCGTTGCTACTGAACACCGACACCTCGGTCAACCTGCGTTTCGACGGTCGGCAACGGGTGCTGGAACTGTTGCGGGGGGAAATTCTGATCACGACGGCCGTTGACCGTTCGCAGCGACCGTTCAAGGTGCTCACGGCACATGGTGACGTCCTGGCGTTAGGGACGCGCTTTATTGTTCAGTCCAAAACCCAGGGCGCCGAGGTGGCGGTGCTGGAAAAAGCGGTTGAAGTCAGTGCCCATGGGGCAGACAGGAAGGTACGCCTGGAGGCCGGTCAACGCCTGAACTTCAATACCCGCGTGCTGGGGCCGGTCGGGCACAACGATGCGTCGACGGGTGCCTGGCAACAGGGCAGCATTATCGCCATCGATCGTCCTCTGGGTGAGCTGCTGGCCGACCTTTCCCGCTATCGCACAGGGGTGTTGCGCTGTGATCCGCGCATCGCCGATCTGAAAGTGTCCGGCGCGTTCCCCATCGATAACACGGACCTTGCGCTAGCGGCGCTGGAAAGTGGTTTTTCGCTGCACGTGAGTCGCTACAGCCGGTATTGGGTGACGGTCTCGCTGTAAGAGCACGCTTTGCTCCCACAGGATTGTGAGTGAGCCCGGCAAAAAAACTTTCAGTTCATTTGCACTTTTCAACCACATCGTTCGGCTCATCCCTCAGTAAGCACTTATTGAAGGTTCTTGGGGGAGGGTAAGCATGTCTCGGGTGTACGCGCCAGGTCGACTGGCGATCGCAATTAAGGTTGGTTTGTTCGCAGCTACGACGATGGGGCCGTGGCCGACTGTAGCCATCGCAGCACCGGCACAACAGCAGAATTCGGTTCAATCGTTCGACATCGCCGCAGGCCCGCTGGCCGAAGTACTCAGCCATTTCGCCAGTGCCGCAGGCGCCGCTATTTCGTTTGATGCGCGGCAGACCGAAGGCATGAGATCGCCCGGGCTCAAAGGGGCTTTCGCTGTCAATGAAGGATTCGCCCGGCTGCTGGGCGGCAGTGGCCTGCAAGCCGAACCTCAATCCAATGGCACCTACATCCTGCGCCCCGCGCCGGCAATCGGTTCGGCTCTGGAGCTGGGGGCGACCAACATCAATGGGCAGGTGCTCGGCGCGACCACCGAGGACAGTGGCTCATACACCACCGGCGCGGTGACCATCGGCAAGGGCGAACATTCCCTCAAGGAAACACCGCAATCGGTCACGGTGATGACCCGCAAGATGCTCGATGATCAGAACCTCAATACCATCGATCAGGTCATGGAAAAAACGCCGGGCATTACGGTGTATGACTCGACCATGGGCGGTAAGTATTTCTACTCCCGGGGCTTTCGGATGTCGGGCCAGTATCAGTACGACGGTGTGCCGCTGGACATGGGCAACCTGTATGTCCAGGCCGACAGTTTCAGCGGTGACATGGCCTATTACGACCGGGTCGAAGTGCTCCGTGGTGCGGCCGGGATGATGAAGGGATCTGGAGGCACCGCCGGCGGGGTGAACTTCGTGCGCAAACGCGGTACAGCCACGCCGCACACCGAGGTGACGCTGTCCGGTGGCAGCTATGACAATTATCGCGGTCAGGTGGATACCAGCGGCCCGTTGAATGACTCGGGCACCTTGCGCGGCCGGGCCGTGGTCGCCGAGCAGAGTCGGCACTACTTCGTTGATGACGCGAATCGCAAGGACCAGGTCTATTACGGCGCGCTCGACTTCGATCTGAGCCCCGACACGACGCTGGGTCTGGGCGTGGCCTATGAAGATGTCGACGCCAGTCCTTGCTGGGGCGGGCTGCCGCGTTACAAGGATGGCAGCGACCTGAAACTCAGTCGCTCAACCTGCCTCGATCCGTCCTGGAACACCTGGCGCAGCAAGCGCACCACCGTGTTCAGCGATGTGAAACACCAGATCAACGACGATTGGGCATTGAAGGTCGCCAGCGTTTATACAAAGAACACCCAGGACATCAAGTACGCCTTCGCCTCGGGGTCCGTAACGCCTGGTGTGGGCACCACCGGCATGCTGGGCAGCCTGTACGATTACGATCAGGTGGATTACGGCCTCGACGCCTACGTGGATGGCAAGTTTGGCGCGTTCGGCCAGCAACATGAACTGGTGGTGGGCTTCAACGCCAGTCGTTCAAAAAAGGATGACTTCTACTCCGTGGCTTTCCTGCCGCAGCGGCAGAATGTATTCAACCCGGACAAGCATATCCCTGAGCCGGACGACAGCTACTTCACCGACAATTCGTCCCGCGGCGGACCGGTCAATTCCGTGACCAAACAGAAGGGCGTTTACTCGACCTTGCGTTTGAAGCTGGCGGATCCGCTGACGCTGGTCATGGGCGGACGGGTGAGCTGGTACAACTCCGACACGGATTCGGTGTTCATCAATTCAGGCACCTCAGAGCACTCCAGCACCACCGAAACCGGCCAGGTCACACCCTTTGCCGGCGTGCTGCTGGACCTCAACGAGAACCTCACGGCCTACGCCAGCTATTCGGATATTTTTACCCCGCAAGGTAACTTCCGCTCCGAGGATGGTTCGACCCTCAAGCCGTTGGTGGGCCAGAGCTATGAACTAGGGATCAAGGGCGCCTGGTTCGACGGTCGCCTGAACAGCTCGTTCAACCTGTTCCGCACGATCCAGAAAGACCAGGCACAGACCGACTACAACTCCTCCTGCCCGTCATCGGACGGCTATTGCTACGTCAACGCGGGGAAGGTTCGCGCACAGGGTTTCGAAGCCGAGATCAGCGGCGAAGTCATCGAGCGCCTGCAATTGCTCGCGGGCTACACCTACACCCAGACCAAGACCCTCGACGACATCGACAGCAGCCTGAACGGTGCGGCGTTCAACAGCTACGTGCCGCGGCATGTGTTGCGCATGTGGGGTGACTACGCTTTGGGCGGCGCGCTGGAGCGGTTCAGTATCGGTGCGGGCGTGAACGCGCAGAGCGATAACTTCCGGTTGTCACCGGCGACGGGGGAGAAACTTAGCCAATCGGGTTACGCGATCTGGAACGGACGAATCGGCTACCGCATCGACGACACCTGGTCAGTCGCCCTCAACGGCAACAACCTGTTCGACAAGCGCTACTACGCCACCATCGGGACCGAGACATTCGGGAATTATTACGGTGATCCGCGTAATTTCATGATGTCGGTCAAAGCGAGTTTCTGATCGGTCCTGACCGCGCAGCACGCCGCAGACCCCGGAGCCAACGCAGCCTCGCAGGCTCGGCAGCTGCTACAGGGATTCGTGGTGTTTATGCGATGGTGTGCACCAACGTGGTTTCGTCGATCTGACCAATCGACGTGACCCCGGTCAACGTCATCGCCACGCGCATCTCTTTGGCGAAGATATCCAGCATGTTCTCCACCCCGCGTTGACCGTCCGCAGCCAGCGCATAGGCCATCGACCGCCCCAGCAATACGCCTTTCGCGCCCAGCGCCAGCATGCGGACCACGTCCAGCCCCGAGCGAACGCCAGAATCCACCAGCACCGTCAGATCGTTGCCGACCGCCTGGACAATCGGCGGCAATGCCCGGGCGGTGGAGAGCACACCGTCCAGTTGCCGGCCACCATGGTTGGACACGACGATGCCGTCCGCGCCGAAAGTAACCGCGTCCTTGGCATCCTGAGGGTCAAGAATGCCTTTGATGATCATCGGGCCTTTCCAGAAATCACGAATCCATTCCAGGTCGCTCCAGCTGATTGACGGATCGAAGTTATTCGCCAGCCAGCCCATGTAGTCTTCGAGCGTCACCGCTTTGCCAAGGTACCTGGAGATGTTCCCCAGATCGTGTGGCCGCCCCATCAGCCCGACGTTGAAGGCCCAGTCAGGGCGGGTCATGGCTTGCAGCATGCGCCTTGACGAAGCGAACGGACCGGACATGCCCGAGTGAGCATCCCGATAGCGGGCACCGGGGGTCGGCATGTCGACCGTAAACACCAGGTTCTTCACGCCGGCGGCCTTCGCCCGTTCCAGGGCGTTTTTCATGAAGCCCCGATCCTTCAACACGTACAGCTGAAACCAGATGGGTTGTTGGCTTTGGGCGACGACCTCTTCGATCGAACACACCGACACCGTCGAAAGGCACAGAGGAATGCCTTTGTTTTCCGCTGCCCTGACCGCTTGCACCTCACCCCGGCGGGCGAACATGCCGGTCAGGCCTACTGGCGCGAGGATGATCGGCATGGCCAGTTTTTGCTCGAAGAGGGTGGTCTCCAGGCTCAGGGTTTCAACGTTTTTAAGAATGCGCTGACGCAGGCTGATACCGGTCAGGTCGGCGCTATTGGCCCTCAGCGTGTGCTCTGCATAAGCTCCCCCGTCGATGTAATCGAACAAAAACCGGGGAAGTTTGCGACGTGCCGCTTCGCGATAGTCGGATGCAGATGAAATGATCATGAATACAGGTGCCTCGATCGGGTGAGTGGCGGGGCTGTGTTGCGCAATGCTGATTGCAGGTTACCGAAAACCCTGTGGCGAGGGGATTCAGCGAAACGTCGCACCGCCCCGTTGGGTTGCGAAGCAGCCATAAAAGCCGCAACCGAGGCGTATCAGCTACACCGCGTAAGCTGGTTTTGGGCTGCTTCGCAGCCCAACGGGGCGGTGCGACGTTTCGCTGAATCCCCTCGCCACAAGTGTAGGTGTACTGCTTCAGTGAACAGTATCACCCGCACTCGCGCTGGCTTTAGTTAGTGTCCAAATCCACGTTCTTCGTCTCACGCAAAAAGATCATCCCCACCACCAGGCTCACCCCGGTGATCAACACCGGGTACCAGAGCCCGTAGAAAATATCCCCGGTGTACACCACCAGGGCGAACGATACGGTCGGCAAGAATCCGCCAAACCAGCCGTTGCCGATGTGATAGGGCAGAGACATCGAGGTGTAGCGGATGCGCGTCGGGAACAGTTCGACCATCAGCGCCGCCAGCGGGCCGTAGCACATGGCGGAGATGATGATCAGCGCGACAATCAGCGCCACGATCATTGGTTTGTTGATCAACTGAGCGTCCGCCTGTGACGGGTAACCGGCCAGGGTGATCGCACCGCGCAAGGCTGCTTCGTCATAGCCGTCGATTTTCACGTCACCGACGCTGACCTGCACGGCACTGCCGGCGGGTGCTGCCACGCTGGTGTACGGCAGGCCTTGCTTGACCAGGAAGGTCTTGACCTTGTCGCACGGGCTGTCAAATTTCGCCTTGCCCACCGGGTCGAACTGAAACGTGCAGGTGGCCGGGTCGGCCAATACGGTGATGGGGGCCTGTTGGCTGGCCTGGTCGATGGCCGGGTTGGCGTAATGGGCCAGGGTCTTGAAGATCGGGAAGTACAGCGCGGTCGCCAGCAGCAGGCCCACCATCAACACGGGTTTGCGTCCGACCTTGTCCGAGAGCCAGCCGAAGAAAATGAAGAACGGTGCACCGATGATGACGCTGACAATCAGCAGGCTGTTGGCCAGGGCAGGGTCCATTTTCAGGAACTGCGTGAGGAAGAACAACACGTAGAACTGCGCCGCATAGAAGGTCACGGCCTGACCGGCGTTGATGCTGAACAGGGCGATCAACACGACCTTGAGGTTTTCCCATTTGCCGAATGAATCGCGGATCGGCTGCTTGCAGAGCTTGCCTTCCTCTTTCATTTTCACGAAGGCCGGTGACTCGTGCAGGCTCAGTCGAATCCAGGTCGAAATGCCCAGCAGCACGATGGAAAACAGGAACGGAATGCGCCAGCCCCAGACTTCGAACTGGTCACCGGTAAAGTAGCGGCAACCGAGCACCACCAGCAGCGACAGCAACAAACCGAGGGTCGCGGTGGATTGAATCCAGCTGGTGTGGAAGCCGCGTTTGCCCATCGGTGCGTGTTCTGCGACGTAGGTGGCAGCGCCGCCGTACTCGCCACCCAGGGCCAGGCCCTGGAGCATGCGCAAGACCACAAGGATGATCGGCGCCGCGATGCCGATGCTGGCGTAGGTCGGCAGCAGTCCGACGCAGAAGGTGGCCAACCCCATCAGGACGATGGTGGCGAGGAAGGTGTACTTGCGCCCGATCATGTCCCCAAGACGCCCGAAGACCAGCGCGCCGAAAGGCCGCACGATGAAACCGGCGGCAAAGGCCATCAAGGCGAAGATGAACGCCGTGGTGTCGTTGACCCCCGCGAAGAACTGCTTGCTGATCACCGCCGCCAAGGCGCCGTAGAGGAAAAAGTCGTACCACTCGAACACCGTCCCGAGTGACGACGCGAAAATGACTTTGCGGGTGTCGTGACCGATCTCGGCGCGGCCCACGGACTCCAGAGGCTGAACATGTTCTGACATATGGGTATCCCTCACAGTGATTGTTTTTGTTGTTCCACTGTCGGCGCCGGCCTTGTGGGTTGGCGCCGCTACTTCGATGTATCGGGTGTGTACTTCCTCTAGGAGCAAAGTTCGCTCGCGATGAACGATAACGCGGTGTACCAGATTTAAAGCCATCGCCAGCAGGCTTTGCTCCTACAAAGGTGTATGCCGTTCAGGGGTGTGCGGCCAGTTCCTTCGGCCCTGTGATGCTCCTTGTGGCGGGGTTGAGGATCATGTGTGCCGCTTTCTCGGCAATCATCAGCGTAGGCGAACAGGTGTTGCCCGAGGTGATTCTCGGCATGATCGAGGCGTCGGCGATGCGCAGGCCGGGGATGCCGTGGACGTTGAGTTGAGCATCGACCACCGCGTCCGCGTCATTGCCCATCCTGCAGGTGCCGACCGGGTGGAAGATGGTCGTTCCGATCCGTGCCGCTGCCTCGTGCAGTTCTTCTTCACTTTGCAGGCGTTCGCCGGGCAGGTACTCCACCGGTTTGAACCCTTGCAGCGCCGGTGCGGAAACGATGCGACGGGTCAAGCGAATGGCGTCTGCGGCGACACGCAAATCCTCTGGATGACTCAAATAGTTGGGCTGAATCAGTGGCGCGTCTTGAGGGTTGGCGCTGCGGATGTCTATGCGGCCCCGGCTGCGTGGTCGCAGATCACACACCGACGCGGTAAAGGCGGGGAAAGCGTGCAACGGCTCGCCGAAGCGCTCCAGCGACAGCGGTTGCACGTGGTATTCGAGATTGGCCGACGTCTGTTCCGGACCGGAACGCGCGAAGGCGCCCAATTGGCTCGGCGCCATGGACAGCGGCCCGCTGCGGTCGTACAGGTAACGCAGGCCCATGCCCATTTTGCCCCACACGCTGCCGGCGATCTGGTTCAGGGTGCGGGCGTTTTCCAGTTTGTAGATCAGCCGCAGTTGCAGGTGATCCTGCAGATTGCCGCCCACGCCGGGGAGCTCATGCACGACGCCGATCCCGAGTTTTTCCAGCAGCGGGCGAGGGCCGATGCCGGAGCGTTGCAGGATACTCGGCGAGCCGACGGCGCCAGCGCACAGGATGATCTCCTTGCGAGCCTTGAACGTCTTCGGCTGGCCGTTGCAGCGAGTGATGACCGCCGAGGCGCGGCCGTTTTCCAGCTGCACGCGGTCGACGTCGACGTCGGTCAGTACGGTGAGGTTGGGTCGATGGCGGACAGGTTTGAGGAACGCCTTGGCCGCGTTCCAGCGAACGCCGCCTTTCTGATTGACCTGGAAATAGCCGCAGCCTTCATTGTCGCCCTGGTTGAAGTCATCGATGCTGGCGATGCCGGTTTGCTCGGCCGCGTGCCGGAAGGCATCCAGAATCGGCCATGAAAGGCGCTGGCGCTCGATCCGCCATTCCCCGGTCGCGCCATGAAATTCGGAGTCACCGGCAAAATGGTCTTCGCTTTTCTTGAACATCGGCAGCACGTCGTTCCAGCGCCAGCCCGGATTGCCATCAGCGACCCAGCCGTCGTAATCGCCGGCCTGGCCGCGCATGTAGATCATGCCGTTGATGGAAGAACAACCGCCGAGCACCTTGCCCCGCGGATAACTCAAGGCCCGGCCTTGCAGTCCGGCTTGCGCCTCGGTCTTGAAGCACCAGTCGGTGCGCGGGTTGCCGATGCAGAACAGGTAACCCACCGGGATATGAATCCAGGCGTAGTTATCGCGGCCGCCGGCTTCGAGCAGCAGTACCCGGTGTTGCGCGTTGGCCGACAGTCGATTGGCCAGCAAACACCCCGCCGGACCGGCGCCGACCACGATGTAGTCGTATTCATCTAGGGAAGTCTGCATCCCTGACCTCGTCTTGTTGTTCTTGTTGTCGGTCATCCTAGTTGTTAGCTTTCGTTTAAAGAATGTTAGTTTTTGCGCAGCCGCTGTGCGTTTTTAAACAGCGTAGCCCTAAGGACGATTCATGTTTGATTGGAATGACCTGCGGTTTTTTCTTGAGTTGCAGCGCAGCGGACGGTTGCTGACGGCGGCCCGGCGCTTGAACACCACCCACGCCACGGTGGCCCGGCACATTGAAGCCATCGAAAAAAGCCTGGGCACCGCCTTGTTCGTGCAGCACGCCCAAGGTTACGAGTTGACTCCGGCCGGCGAAGCGCTGCTTAAACATGCCGAAGCGATGGAAAACGTTGCGTTGCTGGCCCAGGAGGAAATCACCCAGTCCACGGCGCCGCTGGGCAAGATTCGTGTTGGCGTGACCGAAGGGCTGGGCATCATGTTTCTCGCCAGTCGCATGAACGGGTTGTTCGAGCGTTATCCGGGGCTGGAAGTGGAATTGGTCGCGGTGCCGCGATTCGTCAGCATCCTCAATCGCGAAGCCGAAATCAGTATTCACCTCGAACGCCCGGCGGCGGACATGCTGGTCACCCGCAAACTCACTGACTATCGCCTGGCGCTGTATGCCAGCCAGGACTACCTCGACCGTGCGCCGCCCTTGCGCAGCCGTGAAGATCTTGGGCGCCACGCCTGGATCGGCTACGTCGATGACCTGTTGTTCAGCCAGGAATTGATGTTCCTCAACAGCTTCTGCCGCAATCCGCAGGTGGTCTTCCACAGCACCAGCGTCATCGCCCAGCAACAGGCGGCGCGCTCGGGACTGGGGATCGCCGTGCTGCCGTGCTACATGGCCAGCGCCGACTCGGGATTGGTGCCGTTACTGCCTGAGGAAAGCATTCTGCGCAGCTACTGGATCAGCACCCGCCGCGAGTTGCACAAATCGGTGCGGCTGCGGGTGTTGTGGGATTACGTGGTGGAGCTGTGTGAGCGTGAGCAGGCGCTGTTGCTGGGTACCTCACACTCCATAACGCCACGCACTTTGTAGCAGCTGGCGAAGCCTGCGTTTGGCCGCCATGTGGCGAGGGGATTTATCCCCGTTGGGTCGCGCAGCGGCCCCTAAAAACTTTACGACTGCTGCGCAGCCGAACGGGGCGGTGCGACGGTTCGCTAAATCCCCTTGCCACAAGGCAGCCGGACGCAGGCTTTGCCAGCTGCTACATGGACCGTGCGTGGCGTCGGCGAGGGGATGTTTTCAAGGGAGAATCTCGAAGGAGGTGCTGGCCAGGCGTTCGCCATTCACCAGGATGTGCACCGCGTGCCTGCCAGCGTAATGCCGGCGGGTGGTGAGTTCCTTGATCTGCTGTCCGCGGCTGACGTTTACCGTCGATGCGCCGGGCAGCGTCAGCGCCTTGAGCTTGAACACCTTCGCCGACGTGCTGCCGTTGGCTTTGACGTAGTCGATGGCATAGTCGATTACCAATCGCTGGCTGGTCTCGACCGTGGATTTCACGGCAAAGGACAGCGTGATTTTCTCCCCGAGCCCGATCACGGGTGGTTCGACCTTTACCTGGGTGATTTCGACCTCGGGTTTGCCGCCCGCGCCAATGATCGCCAGCGCCCGTTGATTGCCCTGTTTGATCAGGCTGCGCAACGCATGTTTGGCGATCCAGGCGGTGTGCTTGTTGTCCAGCGGCCAGCCTTCGATCAGGTCCAGCACCCACTCGGGGTGATCCTTGGTGATGTCATTGAGGTGGTTGGCCACCGACTTGCGCACGTAAAGGCTGTCGTCGGCCTTGAGGTTGTCGAGGATCGCGGCGGCCAGCGCCGGGTTCGACTGGATCTGTTCCAGGCGGAACGACCAGGGCAGGCGCGGTCGGCTGCCTTCGCTGGCCAGGCGCCGGACGTGTTCGTTGTCATCCAGTGACCATTGGTGCATGACCGCAAGAGAACGCTCGATATCGCTGCGCAGAAAATGCCGGACCGCGAACTCGGACGATCCAAACGCGGTGAAATACTTCAATGCCTCCATGGACGTATCGAAGGCGTGGCTCCCGTACGTGGCGACGTAATGCGGCAAAGAAATGCTGACGAAACCGCTGTTCAAGCGTGGCGCCAGGTTGCGGAGGACGGTCAGGGAATCTTCGTAGTTGAGTGGCAACACCGCATGCAGACACTCACTGACCCTGGCCATGCGCTGCATGATAGACAGTTCGGCAAGGCCTTCATTGGCCATTTCCAGAAACGCCTCGGCGTTGAACGCCGGGTACACAGCGGTCATTTCGACGGCGATGTGCTGCAGGCGCTCGGCGTTGAAGATTTCCTTGAGGGCCGGCGAGGGTTGATCGGTCATTGTGCGTTCCTTGGAATGGGGTTTACCTGAAGTACCGCGTTATGGTTCCCGCACCTTCAACATCATCATCGTCTGACACACCGCCATCGCTGGCAAGCCAGCTCCCACAGGGGATGTGTGTTGGGCGCAGATCCAGTGTTCACCGCTAATCAAATGTAGGAACGAGCCTGCTCGCGATGGGGCCGGACTTTTCACCGCAACAGTTTGGCCTTGCCCGCTTCCTGCTCCTCCAACTGATCGGATTCGAACAATTTCGCCAATTCCGCCCGAGCCTCCTGCGCCGACTGCTGCACTTTCGCCTCGTCGTCATAAATCGCGTGCTGAGCTTCCAGCACCTGCTCATCGTGGTGCTTGAAGCGCTTGATCCGTGCATCGGCCTGGGCCTGGGTCAGGCCCAAACCGACCAGCGTACGCCGGCTCATTTCCAGGCTCGAATAGTAGGTTTCCCGAATGGCCTCGGCCCCGAGGTCTACCAGCCGGTGAACGTGCTGGCGGTTACGTGCCCGGGCGATGATCTTGATATGCGGATACAGCTTGTGCACCAACTCGGCGGTCTTGATGTTGGTGTCCGGGTCGTCTGTGGCAATGACGAAGTATTCTGCCTGCTCCACCTTGGCTGCACTGAGGATTTCCGGGCGCATCGGGTCGCCGTAGAACACCGGCACACCGCCAAAGCTGCGCGACAGTTCGATGGTTTCCACCGAGGTGTCGAGCGCCACGAACTTGATGTTCTGCGCCCGCAAAATACGCGCGACGATCTGCCCCATGCGGCCCATGCCGGCGATCACCACCCGTGGCGTGTCGGTATCGATTTCACGAAATTTCTCCGGCACTTCCACCGGCTGCACCTTGGGGCTTACCAGCCGTGCGCAAATCAGCAACAGGAGCGGCGTCACGGCCATCGAGAGGGTGATGGTCAGGACCAGCATGTCGTATAGATGCGGCTCGAACAGACCCTTGTCACGTCCAATCTTGAACACCACAAACGCAAACTCACCGCCCGCTGCCAGCACGATACCGAGGCGGATCGCACTGACCTTGTTCAGGCCACCGGCCAGTTGACCGACGAGGAACAACAACGGCAGCTTGATGGCGATCAGCAGCAGGGTCAGGCCCAGTACCGTGATCGGCGCGCTCAGCAGCAGGCTCAGGTTCGCGCCCATGCCGACGCTCATGAAGAACAACCCCAACAACAACCCCTTGAAGGGTTCAATCTGCGCTTCAAGTTCATGGCGATATTCGGAGTCCGCCAGCAGCAGCCCCGCGAGAAACGCTCCCAGCGCCATGGATATACCCACCAGGTCCATCAACCACGCCGTGCCGATGACCACCAGCAGCGCAGTGGCGGTGGACACTTCCGGCAAACCGGCTTTGGCCACCACGCGGAACACCGGGCGCAGCAGATACCGCCCGCCGATCACCACCACAGCGATACTGCCCAACACGCGCAACCCCAGGTTCAGGTTCTCGGCAGCGGTGGTGACGTGATCGCCGCCCGCCAGCAGCGGCACCATGGCAATCAGCGGGATCGCGGCAATGTCCTGGAACAACAGAATCGCAAACGCCAACCGCCCATGGGGGCTGGTCAACTCTTTGCGTTCGGCCAGGCTTTGCAGGCCAAACGCAGTGGAGGACAACGCCAGGCCCAGGCCCAGCACAATTGCGCTGTTCAAGGGCTGGCCGAACACGAACAACGCCGTCAGGCCAATCGCCGAACCCGTCAGCAGAACCTGCGCCAGACCGACGCCAAACACTGATCTGCGCATCACCCACAACCGTCGCGGGGACAGTTCCAGGCCGATGATGAACAGCAGCAACACCACCCCGAGTTCGGAAATGTGGCTGACGCTTTGCGGATTGCCGATCAGGCCCAACACTGATGGGCCGATGATCACCCCGGCAAACAGATAACCCAGCACAGCCCCCAGTTGCAGGCGCTTGGCCAGGGGGACGATGAGCACCGCCGCGCACAGAAACACAACAGCGGCTTGCAACAGGTTGCCTTCGTGGGGCATGACGAACTCCAGAACTCGGTACGGCGGGCGACAAGGATAAAGGCTGTAACGGCATGCGTCAGCTTTGGCCGCAATGATTGTAAGAATGGCGCGTTGTTTGAGTGCGGCGTTAAATCAACGCGACGTTAGTGAATGATTTCATCCGCACGCAGTCGGAGTTCACGTACCACATATCCTTGGAGGATCACCCATGAACAGCAAAACCTTGATCGCCGCCCTGGCCATTGCCGCAGGCGTTGCCGGTATCAGCCCTATCGTTCAAGCGGATGACCCACCGCAGAAAACCGTACAGCCCGGCGTTAACAACAGCCGCGAGCTGGTCGTCGGCGACCGCGCGCCGGACGTTTATCAGCGCAGCGACAAAGCCCTGAAAAACTGGAAAGCGAAAGGCCTGGCTGCGCCGAAAGAACAGGCGCAATGGGTGCAGATCAATGACAAATACATGATGGTAATGATCACCAACGGCACGATCATCGACGTCACGCCGGTAGAGAAATAACGCTGAAACTAAAGATAGGTTCGCTTGCGTGAGCCCCTGAAAACTATCCAGGGGCCATGGATCGTTCCTGTGGCGAGGGAGCTCGCTCCCGCTGGGGCGCGAAGCGGCCCCGTCTATAGAGTCGCGCATCGACTCTGAGAGGATGGCTTCGCCCTCCAGCTGGAGCAAGCTCCCTCGCCACGAGCCCGCCGTAAAACTTCAGCCTCACAACACTTCGCCTTTGTCCCACAGGTGAACCAGGTCACCCGGTGCCCGGTCCTCCGGTACTTTCAGCACCATAAGGTCAGCTTGCTCGCCGCTGCGGTAGTGCACTTCAATTTCATAGAAGCGCTGATCGCTGCGACCGGAAGTCGAATCAGCGATGGGCAGACAGCCTTCGAGCAATGAACAGATGCGCGTGCGCTGGCTGATGTCGCACTGTGCGAAATCGATACTGCGCGGACGCGTCAAGGCGTGGATCGCGGCCACACCGCCCTGACGGGACAGGTGGATAACCGCATCGTCACCCAATGCAGGCAGGGTTTTCATGGTTACTCCCGGTTGAGTTCAACACCGACATCAGACCAGGCCTGCGCCACAGCCTGCCTTTCATCCGTGCCAAACCGCTGCAAGGCATGGTCAATGGTCAGCGCGGCAAATGCGCTGAATGAGGCTTCGCTGCTCAGGCGCTTGTCGCACAACGCGTCGTACCAGATATGACCGGTTTTTTGCCAGGCGAAGCCGCCCAACGCCTGGGCGGCCAGATAAAACGCCCGATTGGGAATGCCGGAGTTGATGTGCACACCTCCGTTGTCCTCCTGGGTGATGACAAATTTGCTCATGTGCGCCGGTTGCGGGTCCTTGCCGAGTAGCGGGTCGTCATAGGCCGTCCCGGGATGAGCCATCGAGCGCAAGCCGACGCCTTTGATCTGCGGTGTCAGCAAGTCGGCGCCGATCAGCCAGTCTGCCTCTTCGACGGTCTGACCCAGCACATGCTGTTTGATCAATACCCCAAAAACATCCGATATCGATTCATTCAACGCTCCGGACTGGTTGGCGTAGATCAGGCCCGCTTCACTTTCAATCACACCGTGGGACAGCTCGTGGCCGATCACATCCAGTGAGCGCGTAAAACGTTCGAAAATCTCGCCGTCGCCATCACCGAACACCATTTGCGCGCCGTTCCAGAACGCATTTTCATAGTCCTGGCCGTAGTGCACGCTGCCAATCAGCGCCATGCCCTGGTTGTCGATCGAATCGCGTTCGAGCACCTTCCAGAAGAAATCATAGCTGGCGCCCAACGCGTCATAGGCTTCATCGACCGCCGGATCTCCCGTTGGTGGCTGGCTTTCGACACGCACCGGCATCCCGGGCAGGAGCATCTTCCCCTGAGCATCATGGACGCTGCGTTGCACCACGCCGGGCTGGTTGGAGGGTGGCAGCATTGTCGCGACGGGAGCGCGTACCGGTGGGAAGGGTGCGTGGCGCAGGGTGCGCACATGGGTCAACGTGACCCGCGCACTGGCGCGTTGCCGCTCGGAGCCGTGAGCAATAATGCGGTGGAGAATGTAGGGCGGAATGAAGCTGCACAGTGATCGTGAGTCGTTCATCAGAGCGTCCTTTCCCGAGTGCGAAGTCGATACTTATGTGAGCGAACGTTTGAGGATTCGGTTCCATGGATTGCCAACGGCGTTCGATTCTGCGAAAACCTGCGTCCATTCCCGTTATGAACCGGGCGACAGACAGTGGACGAGTAAGCCGTATGAATGACCAATTGCAGATTATCGATTTGGAACCGGGTGATGGCAAAGCGGCTGTGAAGGGCGCTTTGATCACAACTCAATACCGTGGCTGGCTCGAAGATGGCACCGAGTTCGATTCTTCCTACAGCCGAGGAAAGCCTTTCCAGTGTGTGATCGGGACAGGGCGCGTGATCAAGGGCTGGGATCAAGGAATCATGGGGATGCAGGTGGGCGGCAAGCGCAAATTGCTGGTGCCGGCGCACCTGGCTTATGGCGAGCGAACCATGGGGTTGATTACGCCGAATTCGAATTTGATTTTTGAGATCGAGTTGCTGGAAGTGTTGACGCGGGATGATTGATTGTCGGGGTTGACCCGGCATCCATGCCGGGTTGCCCACTCCGCCGAAGCCTACGCATACCCCTGTAGGAGCTGCGGCCACGTCTTCGATGCGGCGCTGTCGCGCAAAGAACTGGGTGCTCGCCGCATTGAAAAATATCTAAAGATGAGTAAAAAACTCATTATTAAAATCAATGGCTAACGTTTGGCTATAAAAGGTTGCTCGCGATGACGGCCTTACAGCCGATCGATATTTTCCTGATGTGCCCGGATCGAACTGTGGGAGCTGGCCTGCCGGCGATGGCGGTTTCTTAGCCGACGGGTATTCCCCTGATGTACCCGGCTCAAACTGTGGGAGCCGAGCTTGGTCCGGGCGGCGTTCCGACGATGGCGGTCTGATTGGCGGTGAGATTTTTGCAGGTGTACATATCCATTCCTGCGGTCACGGCTTCTATCGGTTTCGCTTTTACAGCGAGTCACTTTGAAAAGCGCAAAGTAACCAAACGCTCTTGCCCCTTTCGTCCGGTGCCTCGCCTGGGCTCGGCATACCCTCACTCCGGTCCTGCTCCGTGGGCCCGCCGCGATCGGCCATCCATGGCCGTGCGCGGCTAACCCGGCATCCATGCCGGGTTACCCTCTGCGCAGAACCTGCGCTCGGCCTTCCGATGGGGCAAGAAAATCAAAAGCAGATCAAAAGCCAAAGCGAGGCGGCCTGACAGCCGACCTGACTTTGCGGGCGTGCTCCGCTCAACGTTATCCCTGTCGGAGGTGCCGCCACGTCTTCGACGCCGCGCTGTCGCGCAAAGACCTGAGAGCTCATGTAAAAAGCGCAATATCCTCGAGAGCGTCAGCGACAATCCCCTCAAGGGCCGGAAATTTCTTCTTCACTTTGCTAAGTGCAGAGTCCACCGCCTCTAAGTCCAATTCGACCTGCCTGCGAGCTAAATGGCCCACTGCACACACGGCGGCCGAAACGATTGTCTGGCTTTCTCTACTCATGTATTCCAGGCAAGTATTTTGAGCCCAGGCTTCATCCTGTTCGTTTAACCCTATTGAAACCAAAGCCTCGGCAACATCCGTCTCCACGTCACTCATGAGAAAAGTTGTGGCTTCTTCGTGACTCATCGATGGATTTTTATAGATAAAGCTCACTTTTTTTCATCCAGAATATTGCCCCTGTCGAACGGAGGGCAGACCTATACGCTCAGTTGTCCGGCCACTCCTTGAACAATGGAACACGCCCATTAACCGAACGGCGATACTCCCAGCACAACCCCATCAGATCAAGCTTCACCGCCAAAACCTCCCTCACCGTCGCGGCGGAAATTTCCATCGCCAGCACCTGCCCCGGACAGTGATGTCCACCCGTGCCAAAGGTAAAGCTTCGGCGACCCGGGCGATCAAGCGTGAATACATCAGGATTGTCGTTTAACCATGGATCCCGATTGGCTGACGCCAGCAGCACCAGGATCACATCCCCGGTGTTCATGCTGACGCCATCGATTTCACAGGGTGCGGCGACGAAGCGGCGGGTGTTTTGTACCGGTGGATCGAATCGTTGGGTTTCGGCGATCAAGTCGTCGATTCCTGTTGAGTTACGGGGCAGCGTGGGATCTCGAATCAGTGCCAGCAAGGTGTTGCCGATCAAGCCTGCAGTGGCGTCATAGGTTTGTGAAAATAGTCCGATCAGGTTGGCGATCAGCGTTTTCGGGGTGGCCTCTGTCGCGGCGAAGCGTTGGCGGATGCCGGCTAGCAGGGTGCTTCGGTTGTGCGGGTCATCCAGCAGTTCTATGAAGTATCCGTTGAGCTGTTCGGCTGCGGAATGTGCCGCTGCCAGTTGCGCTTGATCGCTGAGGGGCGACAGGCAGGCCACGAAGTCGGCTGTCAGTGCGCTGATGGCCCGCCCTTGAGCAGGGGAGAAGCCCAGGAGCGCCGCGACCACGCAGACCGGTCCACGGAACATGGCGTTATGCAGGCCCTCAGCGTCAGGCGTGATCAATCGAGCGGCTATCAGTGTTTTTACTTCGTCCAAATCGACCAGTGCCAATCCGGGTTGAATCGATGACCTCGGACAGCGCTGGCGTTCGCCGTCGTTCATGCGCATCAATTCACCGAAGACGGTCCCGGCCATCCCGCCGACGAGTGCCTTGGGCACGGGTTCATTGGACGGGCGAACATGACAATCAGGATGCGCCAACACTGCAGCCACCGCCCGGGCGCTGCTGGCCAACCACAGGTTGAGCCCTTGATGGAAAACCAGTCCGCCTTCGGCGCGCAGTTGCGCGTAATAGGGATAAGGATCGGGATGAGTCGCAGCGATGATCGCGTCCATGGGTCGCAGCCTTGTTCTGAGGTTGAAAAGTGTTGCTACTATCTTCAGTTCGGAGCGGCCTTGATTCGTCCGGGAGCGAAATATGAACGTAGAACACCAAGACATCGGCATCTCCCACGTCGCTGCTGCCATTGCGGAGCCGGCACGCACGAAAATCCTCTGTTCATTGATGGATGGCCACGCGCGGACCAGCACCGAGCTGGCGACGATTGCCGAGGTCAGTGCGTCCACGGCCAGTGCGCATCTGGCCAGGCTCAAGGAGCTGGCGCTGGTGCGGTTGCACGTTCAGGGGCGGCATCGTTATTACAGCCTGGCCGACAAGCGTGTGGCCCAGGCGTTGGAAGCGTTGATGGTGATCAGCCAGAACGCCGCGCCAACATTCAGTCCGCGTACGCCGGATCGCCTGCAATTTGCCCGCACCTGTTACGACCACATGGCCGGTACGCTGGCGGTGCTGATGCATGACCGGATGCTCGAGGCGGGTTGGCTGGTGGCGACCGACGATGAGGACTATCAGTTGAGCGAGCAGGGCGAAGGGGCGTTCGAGGGCTTGGGCATTGAGGTCAAGGCACTGGCTCTGTTGCGCCGCCGATTTGCTTGTCCCTGCCTGGACTGGAGCATGCGGCGCCCGCATCTGGGCGGCGCGCTGGGTGCGGCCCTGCTGCAAACGGCGATCAAGCGCAAATGGGTGACGCAAGATCTGGACAGTCGGGCATTGACGTTGACGACGGTGGGGCGCAAGGCAATCAGCAGCCGGTTTGAGGTTGAATTGCCCTCTCAAGCGAGAGCCGGTCAGGTGTCGCCCGACGAGAAACGGCCCGTGATCGTCAGCCCGGCGTCTTAGGCGTTTTCTCATCATTTTGGCTACCCGGTCGATAGCCTCTTATGTCACCGAATTGCTACATCAATCAGAAGGCAGCCATGACACCGAAACACGCCTCAAGCGATGTCACCCGCGCCGATACCACGAGCTTGTCGCTGGCGCGAACCTCGCTGCTCAAATTTGTGGGTCTATTGGCCGGGGTGTTTTTGCTCGCCGGCCTCTCACTGTTTTATCTGGCCCGCGACCTGGACCGGACGGAACAGCGGGAAAGTGCTTTCTACACGCAGAAAGCCGTGCAGGCGCTGGAAAAAACATCACGCTCGACCATCAAGGATTACGCATTTTGGGGCGACACTTACCGACATCTGCATGTCGAAGTGGACACCGACTGGGCTTTCACGCGGCAAAATGTGGGACCGACGCTTTATACGGATTTCGGATTTCGGGGGCTGTTCGTTGTCAACGATGCCAATCGCACGGTCTATTCAGTCGTTAACGGTGAGCTTGAGGCTGTAGCAGTCGAAGACTGGCTTCAGCAGTCCGTGTCGGACATTCTCGATAAGGCCCGCGCAGGGGCCGAAACTGAAACGACGATCACAACTTTCATAAACGTGGGAGGGGTGCCAGCCCTGGTCGCAGCCGCCGCGATCACACCGGGCACCGACCCGACAGTGACGCGTGATGACCGGCTGCCCTCGGTGCTGATATTCGTAGACTTTCTGGACCGCGCCAAGCTCGAGTCGATAGGCGGTGATTTCGGCGTGGAAGACTTGCACGTCGCCACTGACGATGAAATCGGCGGGGCGCCGGCCTTTCCATTGGGCGCAGACGGTTCCGCCGGCAGTTTGCGCTGGACGCCGGAGAAGCCCGGGCGGCGATTACTGGGGACAGGATTGCCATTTATCGGTCTCGGTGCACTTCTGGTGTGCTTTATGACTTTCGTCATTTTGCGTCGCACGACCGCAGGGGCACTCGCGCTGGACGCGAGCTACGCCTCTCTGCAGAACAGCCAGGACTCGCTCGCCATCAGCGAAGCACGGTTTCGTGACGTGGTTGAAGCCAGTTCAGACTGGGTGTGGGAAATTGACGAGGACTGGCGTTTCACCTATTTGTCCGAACGATTCGAAGTCGTCACCGGGCTCTCCAGGGCCGCCTGGATCGGTCAGGCGATCAACGATCTGTTGAGCACTGAACTGGGGTCGTTGTCCCAGTGGCTCGCTATCCCGAATCGACGCCCTGATATCAGCCTTCTGTGCCAATACGTTGATACCAAGGGGCGGGAGCGCATCACGCGGCTTTCAGCGCGAGGTATGCCGAATAAAGGGTTCCGCGGCACGGCGACTGACGTGACCGAAGAAGTCGAAGCCCGTAGGCGAATCGAGTTTCTCTCTCAGCACGATGCCCTGACCGGATTACCCAACCGAACACGTCTACGGGAGTTTCTGGACGGTAAGCTCAAGGCGATGCCGTCCGTCGAGCAACCTTTGGTGATGCTCAGCCTGGATCTGGATAGATTCAAGCCGGTGAACGACTTGCTCGGGCATGCGGCAGGGGACCTGGTACTCAACGAAGTGTCGAGCCGCCTGGCAGACTGTGTGCGTCACGGGGATCTGATTGCTCGCGTTGGCGGCGATGAGTTCGTGCTGATCCTCACCGACATGAGCTCCCAGGAGGAGGTCGAGGCACTCTGTCAGCGCCTCATAGACTCTATCGAAGGTCCTATAAGGATTGACGATCAGGAAGTGTTCGTCAGTGCCAGCATGGGTATCGCGATGGCACCCAATGACGCCTGCGAGGCTGCTGAACTGCTTCGCTATGCGGATATTGCACTGTACGAGGCCAAGACCGGAGGACGTAACACCTGGCGATTCTACGCGGGCGACATGAATATTCGGATCATCGAACGTCGTGGTCTGGAAAACGATCTGCGATATGCCATCAAGCACGGTGAACTGCGGCTGCATTTCCAGCCCCGCTATCGAATCGCTGACGGTCAGATGATGGGCGCCGAAGCGTTGGTGCGCTGGCAGCATCCTGTGCGAGGTTTGATACCACCTGACGTGTTTATCCCTATTGCCGAGGAGTCCGGGCTGATCCTTTCCTTGAGTAACTGGGTGCTTGATGCGGCGTGCCGTAGCGCTGCACGCTGGCCAAAAAATCTGTTCGTGTCAGTCAACCTGTCACCGACCGAATTCAAGCGCGGCAATCTGGTGGAGCGGGTTCAGAAAGCGCTGCACAATTCTGGAGTCAACCCTGCCCGAGTTGAGCTTGAGATCACTGAGAGCGTCATGCTTGAAGACACCGAGGGCGCTCTTGAGGTGATGCACACGCTGAAACGCCTCGGCTTGCGGATCGCCATGGACGATTTCGGAACCGGTTATTCATCGTTGAGCTATCTGCGGGCCTTCCCGTTTGACGGGTTGAAAATAGACCGCAGCTTCCTGAGCAGGCTCGACGAAAGCGACGATGACAAGGCTATTATCCAGGCAATCGTAGGGCTGGGGCGCGCGTTATCACTGACGGTCACGGCGGAGGGCATTGAAACGGCCGAACACCTGAACTTGCTCAAAACAGTCTCGTGTGACGAAGGTCAGGGGTATTACCTGAGTTGCCCTCTGGATGACCGTAAGTTCAATGCACTGGTTGGCATTGCTGCCAGTGCCGATGTCGAGAACAGCGTGTAACGCGCGTTTCTGACTTCAACGAACCCACAATCAGACCAAGGGCTGTTTGATCGCTTGTTCCTGGAGTATCGAACCTATACTGTATATCCAAACAGTAAGTGGCGTGCCCCCATGGAACTCATCGACAAACTCAGCATCCTCGCCGACGCCGCCAAATACGACGCGTCCTGCGCCAGCAGCGGGGCGCCGAAGCGCAGTTCCGAAGGCAAAAGCGGTGTGGGCTCGACCAACGGGATGGGTATCTGCCACAGCTATACGCCCGATGGGCGCTGCGTGTCCCTGCTGAAAATCCTGCTGACCAATTTCTGCCTCTATGACTGTCAGTACTGCGTCAACCGCCGGTCCAGCGACGTGCCGAGGGCGCGGTTCACGCCAGAAGAAGTGGTCACGCTGACCCTGGATTTCTATCGACGCAATTGCGTCAGCGGGTTGTTTCTCAGCTCGGGGATCATTCGTTCGGCGGATTACACCATGGAGCAACTGATTCGCGTGGCGAAGTCGCTCCGTGAAGACCATGAGTTTCGCGGTTACATCCACCTCAAGACGATTCCCGAAGCCGACCCGGCGCTGATCGAGCAGGCCGGGCGCTATGCCGACCGGCTGAGCGTCAACATCGAGCTGCCCACGGATGCCAGCCTGCAAACCCTGGCCCCGGAAAAACAGCTGGGCTCGATCAAGCAGGCGATGCAAACCATCTATACCGGCGTTCAAACCGTGTTGAACGAGCCCAGATCGCCGAAGTTCGCCCCGGCCGGGCAAAGCACCCAAATGATCGTCGGCGCCGATGACACCGATGACAGCACCATTCTTCACAGTGCCCAGGCGCTTTACGGCAACTTCCGTCTGCGCCGTGTGTATTACTCGGCATTCAGTCCGATCCCCAACAGCCCCAAAAGCGTGCCGCTGGCCGCGCCGCCCCTGATGCGCGAGCATCGTCTGTACCAGGCCGATTTTCTGTTGCGCAGCTACGGTTTTACCGCCGGTGAGCTGTTCAAAGGGCCCGGGCACCTGGCCTTGGACATTGATCCCAAGCTGGCCTGGGCGCTGGAGAATCGCGGCGTTTTCCCGCTGGACCTCAACAGTGCCGAGCCCTCGTTGATCGCGCGCATCCCCGGGATCGGCCTGCGCACCGCCGAACGGCTGGTGGAACTGCGCCGTCAGCGCCGCATCCGCTATGAAGACCTGGCGCGCATGCGCTGTGTGCTGACCAAAGCCAAACCCTTCTTCATCACCAGCGATTACCATCCGCAGCAGGCCGAAGTCACCAGTCATCTGCTCTATCAACAACTGCGCGACCGGCCGCAGCCACAGCAAATGGGGTTGTGGGGATGATCCATCTGGATTGCGACGACCTGTTCGATACCTGGCGCGGGCAGGCGCGCTGGCTTCTGAGTCATGAAGTTGATCCGAGCCAGGTGAGTTGGGCCAGTGAGGGCGTATCGGATTTGTTTGGCAGCGACGATGTGCTGCCCAAGACCCAGGGTCCGTTTCTGGCTCGGATACCGCGAACGCTGCTCGACACGCTTGAGCGCGCGGCGCGTTATCGTGGCGATCAGCGTTGGAGTCTGCTGTATGAAGTGCTGTGGCGAGTCAGCCATGGTGACCGTACCGCCATGATGGCAGGCGATAAGATCGGCAGTGAATTACAGAGAAGAATCAAGCAGATACAGCGTGAATCTCATCATCTACATGCATTTGTGAGGTTCGTTGCGTTGCCTGAAAACGAAGGCCCGCAGTACGTGGCCTGGCATGAGCCGGCCCATGACATCCTGCACAGCGCCAGTGAACATTTCATTGGGCGTATGGGGCGCGACCGCTGGATGATCACAACACCCAGGGACGGTGTTTACTACGATGGCCAGCAGTTGATCCACCAGCGCCAGTGTCCGGTGGAATGGCAGCAGCTGGCGCAAAACGTCGAAGACCCGCACAGCGACATGTGGCTGACGTACTACAGCCACATCTTCAACCCTGCACGGCTCAACCCCACTGTCATGCAAGGGCATCTGCCGGCACGATTCTGGAAGAACCTGCCTGAGGGGGCATTGATCCCCGGGTTGATTTCCCAGGCGAGAACCGGCAAGCAGCAAGACGGCCAGGCCAGCGGAATCAAGGGCAGGGCGGGTAAACGCATCGGGGCGGGCGCCCACAAGCAAGATCAGGGCTCATAAAAAACCCTCCACTGCCGAGGCAGATGGAGGGTTTCGATGGCGCGGGTGTCAGGTCAGACTTTGACGATCCAGCCGGCTGGCGCTTCGATGTCGCCGGTTTGCACGCCGGTCAGCTCTTTGTAGAGCTTCTGGGTGACCGGGCCGACTTCGGTTTCGCTGTGGAACACGTGCAGCTTGTCGTTGTAGTTGATGCCGCCGATTGGCGTGATCACCGCAGCGGTACCGCAAGCGCCGGCTTCCTTGAAGTCGGACAGCTTGTCGATGAACACATCACCTTCGATCACTTCCATGCCCAGACGCGATTTTGCCAGTTCGATCAACGACAGACGGGTGATGCCCGGCAACACGGAAGGCGACTTCGGCGTGACGAACTTGTTGTCGTGGGTGATACCGAAGAAGTTGGCCGAACCGACTTCTTCGATTTTCGAATGGGTCATCGGGTCCAGGTAGATGCAGTCGGCGAAGTGCGCCTTCTTGGCCTGGGAACCTGGCATCAGGCTGGCGGCGTAGTTGCCACCGACCTTCGCCGCGCCGGTGCCTTGAGGGGCTGCACGGTCGAAGCTGGAGATCAGGAAGTTGTGCGGGGTCAGGCCGCCCTTGAAGTAGGCGCCGACCGGGATGCAGAAAATCGAGAAGATGAACTCGGGGGCGGTACGCACACCGATGTTGTCACCCACGCCGATCACGAACGGACGCAAGTACAGCGCGCCGCCGGTGCCGTAAGGCGGAATGAAACGCTCGTTGGCGCGAACCACTTCCTTGCAGGCTTCGATGAACTGCTCGGTTTCCACGAACGGCATCAGCAGACGTGCGCAGCTGCGTTGCATGCGCAGGGCGTTCTGGTCCGGGCGGAACAGGTTGATCGAGCCGTCCTTGCAACGATAGGCCTTCATGCCCTCGAAGCATTGCTGACCATAGTGAAGCGCAGTGGAGCCTTCGCTGATGTGCAGCACGTTATCTTCGGTCAGGGTGCCTTTGTCCCAGGAACCGTCACGCCAGTACGACAAGAAACGCTTGTCTGTCTTGATGTAGTCAAAACCCAGCTTGTCCCAATTGATGCTTTCGTTACCCATGACACCCTCTATCACTGAACAACCGCCAAAGCGGTTCAAGGCTTCTGACGTTTTTTTGGATGGGGACAACAATACTTCATTCCGGGCCTGTTTCGCAGCCCGGACTATCGGATGACAGACAGATAAATCCAGTGGACCTCAAGAAATCGCCAGCAGGCTAGCTCCCACAGGAGAACGCATTCCAATTGTGGGAGCTAGCCTGCTAGCGATGAGGCCATCTCTGCCAACATCCATTGTTTTGAATCACAGATGCAGCGCGTGGCCAAGGGCACGCAGCGCGGCTTCCTGCACCGCTTCACCCAAGGTTGGATGCGCATGGATAGTGCCGGCGATGTCTTCCAGTCGCGCACCCATTTCCAGGCTCTGGCCGAACGCGGTCGACAACTCCGATACACCAACACCCACCGCCTGCCAGCCGACAATCACATGGTTGTCACGCCGCGCCACGACCCGGACGAAGCCGCTTTTCGATTCCAGTGTCATCGCCCGGCCATTGGCGGCGAACGGGAAGCTGGAAACGATGCAATCCAGGCCAGCAGCCTTGGCGTCATCCGGTGTCTTGCCAACCACCACCAGCTCCGGGTCGGTAAAACACACGGCGGCGATAGCGGTCGGGTTGAACTCGCGGGATTTGCCGCTGATCAGTTCGGCAACCATCTCGCCTTGAGCCATTGCCCGGTGGGCCAGCATCGGTTCGCCACTCAAGTCACCAATGGCGTACACGTTGCGCATGCTGGTCTGGCAACGATTGTCGATCTTGATCGCGGAGCCGTTCATGTCCAGATTCAGCGCTTCCAGGTTGAAACCTTGGGTATTGGGTTTGCGCCCGACTGCGACCAGTACCTGATCGGTTTCAAGGCTGACAGTGCCGCCGTCCGGGTCACGAATCCTAAGCAAATTATCTTTTGAATCAAAGGCTTCAACGCTGTGCTTCAAGTAAAGCTTTAACCCAAGCTTCTTCAGTTCTTCATGAACCGGTTGGGTCAGTTCCGCGTCGTAGGCCGGCAAGATACGATCCTGCGCCTCGACCACACTGACATCGGCGCCCAGTTTGCGATAGGCAATACCCAGTTCCAGACCGATGTAACCGCCACCCACGACGATCAGACGCTTGGGCACGGACGTCGGCGCCAAGGCTTCAGTGGAAGAAATGACCGGCCCGCCAATCGGCAGCATTGGCAGGTTCATGCTTTTCGAACCCGTGGCCAGCACCAGGTGCTCGCAATGGATCCGCGTATCGCCCACTTCGACAGTCTTGCCGTCGATGATGCGGGCCCAACCTTCAATGACCTGCACCTTGTTCTTTTTCAGCAGGGCGGCAACGCCGGTGGTGAGGCGATCAACGATGCCGTCTTTCCATTCGACACTCTTGCCGATGTCCAGGCTTGGTGCCGAAACGCTGATCCCCAGCGCTGAATGCTGACTGTGGTGCCGGGTCTGGTGAAACTGTTCGGCCACATGGATCAACGCCTTGGACGGAATGCAGCCGATGTTCAGGCAAGTACCGCCCAGCGATTGGCCTTCCACCAGAAGGGTCGGAATGCCCAGTTGGCCAGCACGAATCGCCGTGACATAGCCGCCGGGACCGCCACCAATGATCAGCAGTGTTGTGTTTAGAGTTTGCATTGCAGTTCCTTACTCCACGAACAGGGTGGCGGGTTGTTCGAGCAGGCCACGAACGGCCTGGATGAATTGCGCCGCGTCCATGCCATCGACCACGCGATGATCGAAGGAGCTGGAGAGGTTCATCATCTTGCGAATCACGATCTGGCCTTTGATCACCATCGGGCGCTCGACGATCTTGTTCACGCCGACGATGGCCACCTCCGGCAGGTTCAGCACCGGAGTGCTGACAATGCCGCCCAGTGCACCCAGGCTGGTCAAGGTAATGCTCGAACCGGACAGTTCGTCCCGGTTGGCCTTGCCGGTGCGCGCGGCGGTCGCCAGGCGTGAGATCTCCGTGGCGTTGTCCCACAAGCTGCGGGCTTCCGCATGACGCACCACCGGAACCATCAAGCCGATGTCGGCTTGGGTGGCGATGCCGACATGCACGGCGCCGAGGCGGGTGATGATCTGGGCTTCGTCGTCGTAACGGGCGTTGATTTGCGGGAAATCCCGAAGGGCGACAACCAGGGCGCGGACCAGGAACGGCAGCAAGGTCAGCTTGCCGCGGGTTGCACCGTGCTTCTCGTTCAAATGGGCGCGCAGCTCTTCCACTGCAGTGACGTCGATTTCCTCGACATAACTGAAGTGAGCGGCGCGCTGAGTGGCGTCCTGCATGCGTTGGGCAATCTTGCGGCGCATACCGATGACCGGAATCTGCTCTTCGTCGTTACGCTGGGCGTACGCGGTAGAAACGGTAGAGGCGTTCGACTGACCCTGAGCCAGATAGGCCTCCAGGTCGTCGTGCAGTACCCGACCCGCAGGGCCGGTGCCGCGTACCAGGCGCAGTTGAATGCCGAGGTCCAGTGCGTGTTTGCGGACCGCCGGGGAGGCCAGCGGGCGCTCATCGGCCTCGCGAGCAACCATAGGTCCTTGGCTGACAGCAGGGCGCGGCGCTGCAGCCGCGACCGGTTTGCTCGCTACCACGGCTTCGACTTTGGGTGCCGCGACAGGGGCTTCTTTAACGACAGCAGCCGCAGGCTGGGCAGACTCTTTAACGTTGCCCGCGCCTTCGACTTCAATGCTGATCAGGATGCTGCCAACGGCCATGACTTCGCCCGGCACACCGCCCAGCGCAATCACTTTGCCGTGAACCGGCGATGGAATATCGACCATCGCCTTATCAGTCATGACATCCGCCAGTACCTGATCTTCAACGACCAGGTCACCGACCTTGACGTGCCACACCGACAACTCAACTTCTGCAATGCCTTCGCCAATGTCCGGCATTTTGATAACGTGCGTGCCCATTCAGACCTCCATAACCCGATGCAAAGCCGCGCCCACACGGGTCGGGCCAGGGAAATACGCCCACTCTTGCGCGTGCGGGTAAGGGGTGTCCCAACCGGTGACGCGTTCGATAGGCGCTTCCAGGTAATGGAAGCAATGCTCTTGCACCAACGCAGCCAGTTCAGCGCCGAAACCGCAGGTACGGGTCGCTTCGTGAACGATGACGCAACGGCCGGTTTTCTTCACGGACTTGACGATGGTTTCCAGGTCCAGCGGCCACAGGCTGCGCAGGTCGATGACTTCAGCATCGATCCCGGTTTCTTCGGCGGCCACTTGCGACACATACACCGTGGTGCCGTAAGTCAGGATGGTCACTTCTTTGCCCGGACGGGCAATGGCTGCGACGTCCAGCGGCACGGTGTAATAGCCGTCAGGCACTTGTGCCGAAGGGTGTTTCGACCACGGGGTTACCGGGCGGTCGTGGTGACCGTCGAACGGGCCGTTGTACAGGCGTTTCGGCTCGAGGAAGATCACCGGGTCATCGTTTTCGATGGAGGCGATCAGCAAGCCCTTGGCGTCATAAGGGTTGGAGGGCATGACGGTGCGCAAGCCGCAGACCTGAGTAAACATCGCTTCGATGCTCTGGCTGTGGGTCTGGCCGCCGTAGATGCCGCCGCCACAAGGCATGCGCAGGGTCATCGGTGCGGTGAATTCGCCCGCCGAGCGGTAGCGCAAGCGGGCGGCTTCGGAAATGATCTGGTCTGAAGCCGGGTAAACGTAATCGGCGAACTGGATCTCAGCCACTGGCCGCAGACCGTAGGCACCCATGCCCACCGCGACGCCGACGATGCCGCTTTCGGATATCGGTGCGTCGAACACCCGGGAGGTGCCGTACTTGGTCTGCAGACCCTCGGTGCAACGGAACACGCCGCCGAAGTAGCCGACGTCCTGGCCGAAGACCACAACGTTGTCATCACGTTCAAGCATCACATCCATGGCCGAGCGCAGGGCCTGGATCATGGTCATGGTGGTCGTGGTCATGGCGGTTTCCAGCTTGATAGTAGTGTTGTGATCGTTCATGTCAGATCCCCAACTCTTGACGCTGGCGCTTCAAGTGCTCCGGCATCTCTTTATAGACATCTTCGAACATGGTCGCGGCGCTTGGAATCTGGCCACCGGCCAGGGTGCCGAATTTTTCGGCTTCTTTCTGCGCGGCGATCACTTCGGCTTCCAGTTCGGCGCTGACAGCGACGTGCTCCTCTTCGGACCACTGACCGATTTTCACCAGGTGCTGCTTGAGGCGCGCAATCGGGTCGCCTAACGGGAAGTAGCTCCAGTCGTCGGCAGGACGGTATTTGGAAGGATCATCGGAGGTGGAGTGCGGACCCGCACGGTAGGTGACCCACTCGAGCATGGTCGGACCGAGGTTGCGGCGCGCACGTTCGGCGGCCCAGGCAGAAGCGGCGTAGACCGCGACGAAGTCGTTGCCATCGACCCGCAGGGAGGCAATCCCGCAGCCAACGCCACGACCGGCGAAGGTAGTGGCTTCACCCCCGGCAATGGCCTGGAAGGTGGAAATGGCCCATTGGTTGTTGACCACGTTCAGGATGACTGGCGCGCGGTAAACGTGGGCGAAGGTGAGGGCGGTGTGGAAGTCGGATTCGGCGGTGGCGCCGTCGCCGATCCAGGCCGAGGCGATTTTGGTGTCGCCCTTGATCGCCGAGGCCATGCCCCAGCCCACGCCCTGTACGAATTGAGTGGCGAGGTTGCCGGAAATGGTGAAGAACCCGTGATCGCGTACCGAATACATGATCGGCAGCTGGCGGCCCTTGAGGGGATCGCGTTCGTTGGAGAGCAGTTGGCAGATCAGATCTACCAGAGGCACTTCCCGCGCCATCAGAATGCTCTGCTGGCGATAAGTCGGGAAGCACATGTCGTCAATGTTCAAGGCCAGGGCCTGGGCGCTGCCGATGGCTTCTTCGCCAAGGCTTTGCATGTAGAACGACATTTTTTTCTGACGCTGGGCGACCACCATGCGGTTGTCGAAGATGCGCGTCTTGAGCATGGCACGCATGCCTTTGCGCAGGATCTCGACCGGAACCCCTTCAGCCCATGGGCCGAGGGCGTTGCCTTCGTCATCGAGTACGCGAATCAAGCCCTTGGCCAGGTCGGCCGTGTCGGCAGGTTCTACGTCAATAGGGGGTTTGCGCACCGTACCGGCGTCGGTCAGACGCAGGTAGGAGAAGTCGGTTTTGCACCCTGGACGGCCCGAAGGTTCGGGAACGTGCAGGCGCAGCGGTTCATACGCTTGGTTCATGGCTTCTACGCTCGATCTTGTGAATTTCTTGTAGTGAGCTGACCGTCTTTCTTCTGTGGAAGAAATCTTGTCCTACAACAATCATAGGCCGGCGCAAGAAGAATATTTCTCTCTGTTTCGTTGCGCTTGAGATCATTTGAGGATAAAAAATCTGCATAAACAAAAAAAACAGGTGATTTTGTCTCATGCGCAAACTGGACCGTACCGATATTGGCATTCTCAACAGCCTTCAGGAGAATGCACGCATCACCAACGCCGACCTCGCTCGCTCGGTCAACCTGTCACCGACGCCGTGCTTCAATCGGGTCAAGGCCATGGAGGAATTGAAGCTCATTCGCGAGCAAGTGACGCTGCTGGATGCCGAGCTGCTGGGGTTGCACGTCAACGTGTTCATCCACGTCAGCCTGGAGAAACAGGTGGAAGAGGCACTGCAGCATTTCGAAGAGGCGATTTCGGATCGCCCGGAGGTGATGGAGTGTTACTTGATGGCGGGCGATCCGGATTATCTGATTCGGGTGCTGGTGCCGACCATTCAGTCGCTGGAACGCTTCATGATGGATTTTTTGACCAAGGTGCCTGGGGTGGCGAACATCCGCTCGAGCTTTGCGCTCAAGCAGGTGCGCTACAAGACGGCGCTGCCATTGCCGGCCAACGGCTTGACCCTGACGAGCTGAACACATCCTGTGGCGAGGGAGCGAGCTCCCTCGCCACAGGTGATCATTCAGTCAGGATTTCTTAAGTAAACAGTACCCTGTCGAGCCTGCGCTCTAATGATCTCAAAGCTTGTTGATCGGGATCTTCAAGTAAGTCACGCCATTACTTTCCGCCGGCGGCAAATTCCCCGCCCGCACATTCACCTGAATCGCCGGCAGCAACAGGTTCGGCATGCCCAAACCCGCATCCCGCTGGTTGCGCATGGCAACAAAAGCGGCTTCATCGATACCGTCACGCACATGGATATTGCTTTTGCGCTGCTCGCCGACCGTGGTCATGCACTGGGGCTCGCGGCCCTCGGGCGGGTAGTCGTGGCACACGTACAGGCTGACGCTGGCCGGGAATGCCAGCAGTTTGCGGATCGAGGTAAACATCTGACGGGCATCGCCACCGGGAAAGTCGCAGCGGGCAGTGCCGACATCCGGCATGAACAGCGTGTCGCCCACCAGAATCATCGTGCTGTCGACCAGGTAGGCCATATCTGCGGGAGTATGCCCAGGCACATGCAGGGCCTTGGCCTTTAGATTGCCGATCATGAAGGATTCGTCCGCCGCGAACAGATGGTCGAACTGCGAACCATCGACGCGAAACTCCGGCTCCAGATTGAACAGGCTTTTGAACACATCCTGAACCTTGCTGATGGTCTGCCCGATGGCGATCTTGCCGCCCAGTTCCCGACGCAAATAAAACGCGGCAGACAGGTGATCGGCGTGCGCATGGGTCTCCAGCAACCACTGCACCTGCAGCTGATGCTCGCGCACGAAAGCCACGATCCGGTCGGCCTGCACGGTACGGGTCCGACCGGCCGCTGCGTCATAATCCAGCACGGGGTCGACAATGGCGCAGGCACTGCCATCGTGTTCGTAAATCACGTAGCTGTAGGTCGATGAGGCGGGGTCTAGAAAAGCTTCAATCTGGGCAGGCATGATGGCCGGTTCTTCGTGGGACAGCTGTTGAGCGTAGAGTCATTTGCACCGGCTTGACCAGCCCTGGTCAATTCAGTGAAGGAAAAAAGCCGTGGGGGCTCTATCCTGTAAACCAATCGATACCGGGCGTTCCCGGCTTTTCATGGATCTCGGGTTTTTATGTTGCTGGCTAGTTTCTTTGGTGTGGTGATGGGGCTGGTGCTTGGATTGACCGGGGCCGGAGGCGGGATTCTTGCGGTGCCCGCGCTCGTGCTGGGCATGGGCCTGACGATGACGCAAGCCGCCCCCGTTGCATTGTTCGCAGTGGGCAGCGCAGCGGCAGTGGGCGCCATCGACGGTCTGCGTCATGGACTGGTGCGCTATCGCGCGGCGCTGTTGATTGCATTGCTGGGCGCACTGTTTTCGCCACTCGGCATCTTCTTCGCCCATCAGTTGCCGGAAAAAATCCTGATGATCCTGTTCAGCCTGCTGATGATCATGGTCGCCTGGCGCATGCTGCGCCGCGAGCGCCACCAAGAAGGACCGAGCGACCACGGCCACGCCAACTGGGGGCAGAAAAACTGCATGCTCGATCAGCAGACCGGGCGTTTCTCCTGGACCGCCAAATGCACCGCGACCCTGGCGGCGTTGGGCGCGGTGACGGGTGTCGTCTCCGGGCTGCTCGGCGTCGGGGGCGGGTTTCTGATAGTCCCGGCGTTCAAGCAATTGACCGACGTGCAGATGCGCGGAATCGTCGCGACCTCCTTGATGGTGATCAGCCTGATCTCGGCCATCGGGGTGATTGGCGCATTCCACGCCGGCGTCCGGATCGACGCCAGCGGCGGAGCATTCATTGCCACCAGCATTGTCGGCATGATCATCGGTCGACGCCTCTGCGCGCGAGTCCCGGCCAAAGCCTTGCAGGTCGGTTTCGCCAGTCTGTGTGTACTGATTGCGGCCTGCATGTTGTACCGGGCAAGCGTCTGACAGTCTTACACCCTTGGTCCCGGGCCCTGTCGCGGCCCGGTCTTACACCGAACTTGCCGCGCCGCACCCGTCAACCCAAAGCACCTCATAAACGCCTCCAAGGCAGCGTATGACGCCGCCGGTCAGCTTTCGATAATCGCCTCCGACATCCAGTCCACGTTGCGGAGCGCGTCATGCACAACAATAAGAATTTCAAGCATCGTTACTTGCCTGCCTTGATTGCCAGCCTGTCGACCCTGGGTTTGGCCCCGATGGCCGAGGCCGAGATCATGCTGTACGACAAGGACCAGACGACCTTTTCCACGGACGGCTACATCAACGCCTTCTACGTGAACAGTGACGTCGACCGCGCCGGCGACCAATACGACCGTCGACAGTCGCGCGTGAAGATGGGGTTCCTGCCCAACTACCTGGGCTTCAACATGGGCAAGCAGGTCGATGACTTGAAGCTCGGCGCGCGTGCTTCATTCTGGGTGACCATCAACGACAGCGAGACCAACGGCACCGACACCGCCATCGACGTGCGGCAGTTCTACGGCACGGTGGCCAACCCCGAGTGGGGCGAAGTGCTGATCGGCAAGGACTTCGGTCTGTTTGCGCGCTCCAACATTCTGCTGGATGAACTGCTCGCCGGTTATGGCCAGGTCAGCGATACGCTGGGCCTGGTGGATGGCGGCGGCGTGTCGTTCGGCAACATCGGCACCGGTTATCCGTACCCGTTTCCCACCTCACAGATCACCTACCGCACGCCGGTGATGGAAGGCTTGCGGGTGGCGGTAGGGATCATGGACCCGGTCGACACCAACGATAGCAGCCCGACCGGCAAGGCCTACCAGGAAAACCCGCGCACCGAGAGCGAGATCACCTACCAGTTCGACCTCGCCGGGGCGAAGATTTATAGCTGGGTCAACGGTAGCTACCAGACCTCGGACAATACCGATGCAAGCGTTGAGTCCGTGACCTCCAAAGGTGTCGGTTACGGCGTGCAGGCGAAGATGGGCGGTTTGTCGCTCACCGGCTCGGGCTTCCAGGCGAAGGGCATCAACCCGTTCTACACCAACAACGCCGGCGAACCGACGTTGCGCAACATCGACAGCGACGGCTATTTGCTGCAGGGCTCGTACAAGCTGGGCAAGAACCGCCTGGCCTTGTCCTATGGCAAGACCAAGGACGATGGCAACGGCGCGGTCGGTAGCGGCGCAGACTACGAAACCCGGGGCGTCGCGCTGTTTCATGACGTCAACGACAACCTCAAACTGGTCGCCGAGTACAACCAGTTCGAAATCAACGGCCACGACACCGATGCGCAGAATGAAGACACCGATACGTTCGCGGTGGGGGCGGTGCTGACCTGGTAACGCCCAAACAACACAGGCCCCTGTAGCAGCCTCGCAGGCTCGGCAGCTGCTACAAGTTGCGATAGCGTTCAGGTCGCTCTCATCCCATCGAAGTGCCTACCCGCTACCCAAGTAGCATAGGTCGCGCTACCCGGCCTTCGTACACTCGAACCTCATACACGCGCACCTGCGGGAGGCGACAATGCAGCAGGTCGGGAATGAAGGTGTGGTCAGTGCGATGTCCCAGGCCACCGATGCGCAACAGGTTGCCCAGGAGCTGGCGCGACAGCTGTTGCACCCGCATTTGGGCTTCGTGCTGTTTTTCTGTTCCGCCGAGTACGACCTCCAGGCGCTGGGGCAAGCATTGCAACAGAGCTTCGGCGGCATTCGCCTGGTGGGCTGCACCAGTGCCGGGGAAATCACGCCGCTGGGCTACGGGCGCAATTGCGTCACGGCGGTGGGTTTCGATCACCGGCATTTTTCCATCGACGCCGAACTGATCGACGAGATGGAGCACTTCAGCCTGATCGACGCTCAGCAGATGGTCGAACGGCTGGTCAGCGGCTGTCGCAGCAACACCCTGGCGCCGATCAAGGGCAACAGCTTCGCCCTGACCTTGCTCGACGGCTTGTCCAGCCGCGAAGAAATGGTCCTCGGCGCCCTGAGTGCAGCGTTGGGTGACATCCCGCATTTCGGTGGTTCGGCCGGTGACGACAACTACCTGACCCACACCCACGTCTACTTCGGCGGCGAATTTCACAGCGGTGCGGCGGTGGTGGTGCTGGTCAACACCTGGCTGGACTTTGAAGTCTTCACCACCCACCACATTTTGCCCCGAGCCGAAAAACTCGTGGTGACAGGGGCCGACAGTGCATCCCGTCGGGTCTTCGAGCTCAACGCCGAACCCGCCGCCGAGGAGTACGCACGGCACATCGGTGTCCCCGTCGCCGAACTGGATCATCGGGTATTCGCGGCGCACCCGTTGGCGGTGCGGATCAACGATCAGTACTACGTACGGGCGATCCAGCAGGTTCATCCGGACCTGAGCCTGAGTTTTTACTGCGCAGTGGAAAACGGCATCGTACTTACCGTCATGGCGCCGGGGCCGATGCTGCCCAACCTGCAAAACCTGTTCGAAGGCTTGCACGAGCGACTCGGTGATCTGCTACTGACCCTCGGTTGCGATTGTTTTCTGCGGCGCATGGAGCTGGAAAACAGCGGCAATCTGGAGCACGTCGGCGCGTTTTTGCGCGACCAGCGGGTGATGGGTTTCAACACCTACGGAGAACAGTTCAATGGCATGCACATCAACCAGACCTTCACCGGCGTTGCCATTGCCCGGGGCCGATCCCCTGGACACCGTTGAGCTCCAGGCCCAACTCGCCAGCCTGCAACGTGAAAATCACAAACTCCAGCGCATCAACAGTGCGCTGATCGAGCGCATCGAATCGGGCGCCACCCGCGGTAATGACCCCTACGCGGCGTTCCAGCATTCGGTGGTGCTCGCCGAACAGGTGCGCGAGCGCACCGATGCGTTGAACCAGGCCATGGCCGAACTCAAGTCCGGCAATCACCTGCTCAGCGAAGCGCGGCTGCGGGCGGAGACGGCCCATCAGCATTTGATCGACGCCATCGAAAGCATTTCCGACGCGTTTGTGTTGTTCGATGCCGATCAGCGAATCGTCTTGTTCAACAGCCGCTTCAAGGCGTTCTGGGGCAACAGCCGGGTGCGCATCAATGCCGGCATGCGTCTGGCCGAAGTCAAACGCTTGATGAGTGCCACCGGTTTGTTCACCGAAGAGCCTCGCGGGCATGCCGACGAAAACCTGCTCTATCGCCTGCAAGACGGGCGCTGGCTGCAAGTCAGTGAACGGCCGACCCAGGAGGGTGGGCGGGTGATCCTGTTCACTGACATTACCGACGTCAAACTCAGCGAAACGATGCGTCGCGAACAAGCCGTGGCACAGAAATCCCACTTGCTGCAACGGGCAGTCGACAACCTGTCCCAGGGCGTGGCAATGGTCAACGCTGACGGCGTGCTGGAACTGTGGAACCGGCGGTTCCTTGAACTCAGCGGCCTGGCGCCAGTGGCCGCCCACCGCCCATTTGCCGAGGTGATCGCCGACAGCGAATTGCACCTGCTGACACCGGCCAGTCGCGACGTCAACGGCCGCCCGGTGCAGGAGTGCGAGCAGCGTCTTTACGATGGCCGGGTGCTGGAAATTCGCACCCATCCATTGCCCACCGGGGGCTTCGTCAACACCTTCACCGACATCACCGAGCGCTATCAGCACGCCGAAGCGCTGAGCGAAAGCGAGCGCTGGATTCGCCTGATTACCGACCACGTTCCAGCTTTGATCGCCTACCTGAATGCCGACCTGGTCTATGAATTCACCAACAAAGTCTACGAACAGTGGTACTGCTGGCCACGGGGCGTGATGCTCGGCCAGAGCCTGCGCGAAGTGCACAGCGAGCAGCATTACCAACGCCTGGAAGCCTACGTCGCCAGGGCGCTGGCGGGTGAAAGCGTGACGTTCGAATTTGCTGAAACCAACATCAACAATCAGGAACGCTACATGCTGCGCTCCTACGTGCCCAATCGCCTGGCCACCGGAGAGGTGGTGGGGATTTTCGTGTTGATCCGTGATATCACCGAGCGCCGTCGCACCGCCGAGGCATTGCATCAGGCGTATCAGAATCTCGAGCTTCGGGTGCGGGAACGCACGGCGGAACTGACCACCCTCAACGACCAGCTGCTGCGGGAAATCGACGAGCGCCGGCGGGTCGAGTCGCGTTTGCGCGAAGCGAAACTGGAAGCCGAGCAGGCCAACCTGTCAAAGACCAAGTTTCTCGCCGCCGTTAGCCACGACCTGCTGCAACCGCTGAATGCCGCAAGGCTGTTTACCAGTGCATTGCTGGAGCGCCGGGAGCCGATGGCCAACGAAATCCTGGTGCGCAACGTCAGTAACTCGCTTGAGGACGTGGAAAACCTGTTGGGCACACTGGTGGACATTTCAAAGCTCGATGCCGGGGTGATCAAAGCCGACATTGCGCCGTTCGCCCTCAGCGAGCTCCTGGAAAACCTGGCCGCCGAATACACCCAGGTCGCCCTCAGCGAGGGGCTGGAACTGCATTTCGTTGGCTGCTCGGCGCTGGTGCGCAGTGACATCCAGTTGCTCGCCAGGATCTTGCGCAACCTGCTGAGCAACGCCATTCGCTACACCTACAGCGGGCGAGTGGTGCTGGGCTGCCGGCGTCATCACCAGCGCCTGTCGATCGAGGTGTGGGACAGCGGGATGGGCATTGCGGAAAATCGGCTGGAAGAGATTTTTCAGGAGTTCAAGCGCGGTGACGTGCAACGGCCGGATCAGGACCGTGGCCTGGGTTTGGGCCTGGCGATCGTGGAAAAAATTGCCGGGATTCTCGGGCATCGCATCCACGTGCGCTCGTGGCCGGGCAGGGGCTCGATGTTTTCCGTCGAGGTGCCGCTGAGCGCCACCGCGCCAAAGGCGCTGCCCAGTCTGTTGATGAGTGAGCCGATGCTGGAGCGTCTGCGTGGCGCGCGAGTGTGGGTGCTGGATAACGACGCGGCCATTTGCGCCGGCATGCGCACGTTACTGGAGGGCTGGGGCTGTGTGGTGGTGACGGCATTGTCGGAACAGGACCTGGCACGCCAGGTGGACAACTATCATGCCCAGGCGGATTTGCTGATTGCCGACTATCACCTGGATGACGACCAGAATGGCGTCGACGCCGTGGCCCGCATCAATGCCCGACGGGCCAGCGCGATACCGGCAATGATGATCACCGCCAACTACAGCAACGAGCTGAAACTGCAGATTCGTGAACTGGGCCATACGCTGATGCACAAACCGGTCCGGCCGATGAAGCTGAAGACGGCGATGAGTCATTTACTCGGCCAGACCCGATAAGCCAAGCACCTTGTAGCAGCTGGCGACATGTGGCGAGGGGATTTATCGGAATGCCGCACCACCCCGTTCCAGTGCGTAGCGCTGGCAGAAAATCCTGGGGTCGCTTCGCAACCCAACGGGGATAAATCCCCTCGCCACAGGGTTGGTATCGGGGTCGGAGGACGCGCTCAACGCCGCAGATACGACCCGAAATCAATATCCCCGGCACTCAGAATAGCCTGCACCCGGTTGTGCACATTCAGTTTGCGCAAGATCGCCGAGACGTGGGCCTTGACCGTGGTTTCGGCGATTTCCAGGGTGTAGGCGATCTGTTTGTTCGATTCGCCCTTGGTCATGCGCTCCAGCACCAGCAGCTGCTTGCGGGTCAACGCCTGCAGCAGTTCCGGCGCAAAGCTCGGGTTGTCGTTCATCCGGCGGTGCGTACCGCTTTTCTGCGTGCGGATGATGTCCGGCGGCAGGTAGACGTTGCCATTGAGGATTTGCTGGATGGCTTCGGTCATCTGCACCCGCGGCGAGGATTTGGTGATGAATCCTACGGCGCCATAGGTGATGGCTTGCAGCACGATCTGTTTGTCCTGCTCGGCCGAGACGATCACCACGGGAATGGTCGGAGCCTCGTTGCGCAGGTTGATCAGGCCGTTGAGGCCGTGCATGCCGGGCATGTTCAGGTCGAGCAGGATCAGGTCCAGGTCATCGTGATCCTGGGTCAGCAGCAGAGCGCTGTCCAGGTCGGCAGTTTCCATCACTTCGCTGCCGGGAAATCCGTCGCTGATGACGTTATGAATGGCTTCGCGAAACAGCGGGTGATCGTCGGCAATCAGAATTTTGTACATGGCCTTTCACCTCATTATTTTCATTATGGTGTGGCAACAACACGCAAGCGTAAAGGTCAGGGAAAGGGTTCGGGCTGGGCGGCCATCACGGGCAGGTTCGCCGCTTGCCAGGCATCCAGGCCGTCGCGGTACCAATACAGTGTCTTATAGCCCATTGCGGCGGCGCGTTTTACCGCGTTCCAGCTCAGCCAGCAATCGGAGCGGCAATAGAAGACTAGCGGTTGCGCCAGATCGCCTGCGGTCAGTGCCGTCAGGTGGCGCGCGAAATAGCCCGCCCACTCGGCGCTCAAGTCGCCGTCGCCGGTGTTCGCCAGCCAGTGGCTACCGGGTACATTTTCGTGGGGCTGATCTTCGATAAAACGCCCTTGCAGCCATTGGCGGCGGTAGACGTCGATCAATACCGGGCGAGGGGTTTGCTTGAGCAATGCTTGCAGGGCCGTGGTGTCAATGATGGCGGCGCCATCCAGTTGATTCGGTGTCGGGCTGCGGTAAAGCGCGATGCGATAACCGTCGGAGGAGAACAGCGCCGTTTCGGCGTGTGCAACGCCCAGCAGCAGGCTCAGGGACAGCGCGGCAAGAGTAGGACGCAGAAGGCAACGTCGGGCACGCAGCATGGGGTTCAATCCTTATAGTTATGAACCCATTACATGCCAGTTGCGGTGCGTTGGGAATGCGACGATAGACAGGTAAACCAGTACTAAAGTAGTAAATCCGGTTGAGTGATGGGTGAACGCGATTTTTTGAACATAGGGGGTGGCCGTCTTCTGTGGGAGCAAAGCTTGCTCGCGATGGGGCAGTTCCAGCCACCACTGATATCGACTGATACGACGCCATCGCGAGCAAGCTTTGCTCCTACCGGAAATGTTTTTTGAGGCAGGTGAATCTGTGGGGTCAGGTGGCTTTGCGCAGGGCCGCATGCTGCGGGTTGAAGGTGAGGACCGCGAGCAGGGCGAACACCAGGGTCAATCCTGCGCACACGCCCAAGGCCAGCGGATTGAACCGTTCATACAACGCAAATCGCACCAGCTCCACCGCATGGGTGAACGGATTCAACGCACACAACCAGTACAACCACTCGCTCGAGTCACGCATTTTCCACAGCGGGTACAACGCCGACGACAGGAAAAACAGCGGGAAAATCACAAAATTCATCACCCCGGCAAAGTTCTCCAGCTGGCGGATGGCGTTCGACAGCAACAGCCCCAGCGCACTGAGCATCAGGGCCACCAGCAACAGCGCCGGCAAGGCAATCAACAAGCCCATCGGCGGCGGTTGCACGCCATACGCCCAGGCGATGGCCAGGAAGGCATACACCTGCAGCAGCGAAATCAGCGACGTCGCCAGCAGTTTGCTGCAGAGCAAAAACGTCCGGGGCAGGGGGCTGGTCAGCAGCACGCGCATGCTGCCCATTTCCCGGTCATAGACCATCGACAGCGAACCCTGCATGCCGTTGAACAGCAGAATCATGCAAGCGAGCCCCGGGATGATGTACACCTCGTAGGGAATGTAGGTGTCGTAGGGCTCGATGATCGCGATCCCCAATGCGGCACGAAAACCGGCGGCGAACACCAGCAACCACAGCAACGGCCGCACCAATGCACTGAGGAACCGCGTTCGTTGCAGCACGAAGCGCAACCACTCACGCAGCACGATGCCGCTGAAACACTGCCAGTAAGCATTCATCGAACGGCGGCTCCTGAAGGTGAAGATGTGGTGAGGCGCGCGAAGGCTGAACCGAGATCGCCGCCATGTTCCAGGCTCAAGGCATCGGCCTGGCCGCTGGCGACCAATCGCCCTTGATGAAGGATCAGCAAGTCATCGCTGGGCTGCACTTCGTCGAGCAAGTGCGTGGTCCAGAGCACGCTGATGCGTTGCTCGCAACAAAGGCTGCGGATGTGTTGATTGAGTGCCAGGCGGCTGGCCGGGTCGAGGCCGACACTGGCTTCGTCGAGCAGCAGCAGACGCGGCTCATGCAGCAAGGCGCGGGCGATTTCCACCCGGCGGCGATGGCCGCCATTGAGTTCGCGCACCCGTTCGCGACGACGGTCGGTCAACGCCTGTCGCGCCAGTTCAGCATCCACCCGCAGACCGGTCTGGCGCCGTGACAGGCCATGCAGCGCGGCGTGATAGCGCAGGTTCTGTTCAACGCTGAGGTCCAGGTCCAGCGTGCTTTGCTGAAACACCACGCCCAGCTGTTTGAGCGCCGGGCGCGGCGTATTGCGCAGTGAACAGCCGCCCACCAGAATCTCGCCCCGTTGCAGATCGTAAAGCCGCGTGAGCAGTGCAATCAGCGTCGATTTGCCCGCGCCGTTAGGCCCCAGCAGTGCCGCGAAACGCCCCGGCGCCAGACTGAAACTCACCTGGCGCAACGCCTCCCGTGCACCGTAGGCAAAGCTCAGGTCGCTGACCTCCAGCGCGTTCATGGCGTGACCACCACGCCCCATGGATAACGCCCGACCTTGACCGATTTGGTGACCTTGAGGCTGTCGACATCAATCACCGACACATCGCCGCTGACGCCATTGGTGGCCAGCAATTGCTTCTGATCCGGGGTGAACGCCATCTGCCAGACGCGCTTGCCCACCAGCAGGTAATCAAGAATCTCGAAGGTCTTGGCGTCGATGACGGCCACATGGTTGGCCGGGCCGAGGGCGACGAAACCGTACTTGCCGTCGGCGCTCAGCTTGATACCCACCGGTTGCACCTTGTCCGGGTGCACACCCTTGATCTGGAAGGTCAGGGTCTTGAGGATCTGGCGGGTCGCGACATCCAGCACCGTGACCGTGCCACCGATCTCCGCCGAGGCCCACAACTGTGAGCCGTCCGGCGCGAACTCGACGAAACGCGGGCGTTGGTCCACCAGGGTGCTGTCCGCCAGCGTCTGCGTACTGGTATCGATCCAGTGCAGCATGTTCGTGGTTTCGCTGGTGTTGACGGCCCACTTGCCGTCCGGGCTGACTGCCATGCCTTCGGGCTCGACGCCGACATTGATCTGGCTCAGCACCTTGGAGGTTTCAGTGTCGATCACGGTGACCAGTGCATCGTCTTCGTTGGAGACGTACAGCCAGCGGTTGTTGGGGTGCAGGGCGAATTGCTCGGGGTCTTTGCCGGAAGGCAGCTCCTTGATGATCTTGCGCGTGGCCACGTCCATTACCTGGACCCGGTCCGAATCGCTGGCGCAGATGTACAGCAGCTTGCTGTCGTGGGACAGCAACAGGCCACGGGGTCGTTGCCCGACGGGCAGGGTATCGGTGACTTGCAGGGTCTGCATGTCGATCAGGCTCAGGCTGTTGTCCTTCTCGTTGGAGACCCAGGCGGTGCTGGCCGCGGCGTGCCCGGCGGCGAGCAACAGGGCGCATGAAAGCAGGGTGCGGCGCATGGCGGATTCCTTATTGTTTTTGGAGGTTTGAATCAGGGAAAGCGGCAGCTGACCTCGGGCTTGTCGTAGCCGAGGCTGTCCATTTCGTTGAAGGGGTGCAGGAAACCGTCCTGGGGCGACGTGCTGACCAGTGCCCGGGGCTGCACGATCGGAATCGGTTGACGCAACTGGCCGTTCCACGGGCGATAACTGAGCTTGCGACCCTTGAAGCCGTCCAGCGGTAGTTGATCGCTGATTTCCAACGTACGGATCGCCATCGGATCAGCCTGACGCAGTTTGCTCACGGCGCTGGCGATGCTGCGCACGGCGATCCAGGCGGCGAAATCGCGGTCATTCATCCAGCGTCCGGCCAGGGCTTCAAAGCGTTTCTGCAACTGCGCGGCGCCATAGGTTTCCACGGTCTTGTGCCAACCCACCGGGGTCAAGCCCTGTGTGCCGGCGACCGGGCGCGGAAACCATGTCTGGTAGGGCACGTACTCGCCAAAGTCACCGCGCTCATCGGCCACCAGCACTACGTCGTACTCGGCGGTCTGGGTGAACAGCGGCATATCGGCCTGGGCGCTGCGGCGTTGATCGTTATCGAAACTCCAGGCTTTCTCCGCCACCAGTTTCAGGCCGAAACGCTTGGCCGCGCGTCGCAGGGCGGCGGCGTAGGCTTGATCATCGGCGGTCGGGCCGACGATCAGCAGCGCTCGCTGCCATTTGCGCACCACGAGCAATTGCGCCAGCGCATCGGCCAGCATCGCCCGGCTCGGCAGGCTGTGCAGCACGTTTGGCAGGCAATCGTTGGTGCGCAACGTGTCATCGGCGCTACCGGCGTTGAACAGCAAGCTGTCGGGCAGGGCGGCACTGAGTTGGCGCAGGGTGTCGACGGGGGCATTCACCACGAACAGCCTGACACCCTGTTCGTGCTGAACCCTGGCAGCGTCGATCAGGGCCTGGGGATGGTCGACGCTGGCGCTGAGCAGGCTGTAATGCTGATTGAGAAAACGTCCGGTGCTGTTGCTGTCGGTGATCGCCAGCTCGGCACCGCGCAGTCCGGCATCGGCGGGCTCGGGGATGACATTCGACAGCAGCGGTCCAGGGTCGGGGCGGTAACCCAGGTAGCCGATCTGCACCTGCAACGGCGCATCGGCCGCCTGACTTTGGGTCGCCAGCCCGGCGGCACAAGCGATCGCCAGCAGGTAGAACAGGGCGTAAGGGGCAAGCTGGCGCATAGGACACTCCATTCCGGGTAGCGCCAGCATAGGAACCCGGTGGGTGATAGGAAATATGCAGAAAGTACCAGTCAGCCAGTACCAAGGTAGTAACTTGCCCTGGGCGGCGCCGACTTAGGATGGAAAGAAGGATGGACAGCAGCATCGTCAACAACGGCCATTACTCAAAGGAGATCGACCATGCGTATTCTCAAAGCGCTGCTCCTGCCGTTCCTGTTGATCCTGAGTCTGATCGGCGTCGACAAGCTCCACGGCCCGCGTCCCGCCCCGGTGGCGGTCATGCCAGCGATACAGGGGCGCTAGGGATGTCGGCCCTGTGGCGGATCAACCTGTGGGTGTGCGGATTTTTCGCCTTGGTCACGCTGGCCTGCATGGGCTTGCTGGTGCATCAGGCGCTGGCGGATGTGGAGCGCGAGTTGCAATCCGCCGAAGCGGTGGTCGGGTACCTGAGTGAAACCGCCGAGCGTGACCCGGCCAGCCTGCAGCCCAGGCTGACGCGCAGCTTGCGTCATGTGCGGGTGCGCTGGCTGGCGCCCGGCGAAACGGCTCGTCTGTCAGAGCAGAACGGGATTGATGGCTGGCTTGGGCGGTTACTCTTCGCTGAGGCCCGGCACAATGCGCGGGTGCTGGATTTGAAGGACGGTCGGCGGGTGCAGATTGCCGTGGATCCCCGTGATGAAATCGACGAAGTCTGGGATTCCCTGCAGCAATTGCTGGCGTTGTGCGGGTTGGCGTTGTTGCTGAGCCTGTTGACCATTCGCTGGGCCGTACGCCGGGGAATGGGGCTGCTCGATGAGCTGCTGCGTGCCTTGCAGCAGGTCTCGGGCGGCCAGCTCAACGTGCGATTGCGTGCTGAAGGCGTGCCGGAAGCGCGGCAGCTGGCAAGCCATTTCAACCACATGACCCAGGCGCTGGAACACGCCCGTGCCGATAACGCTCATTTGACCCGGACCCTGCTCGCGGTGCAGGAGCAGGAGCGCACGCATCTGGCGCAAACCCTGCACGATGACCTGGGCAGTACCTGGCAGGTATTCGCGCCCAGGCCTGTTTGCTGCGACTGGTGGCGGATCAGCCGGCGACGGTGGAGCGCACCGTGCGCGATCTGGAACACAACTGCGAACACCTGCAACAGGGATTTCGTGCGCTGGTGCATGACCTGTACCCGGTGATGCTGCAGCATTTGTCGTTGGCCGAGGCCTTTGGTTTGCTGGTGGACCAATGGCAGATGCGCCAAGGCATCGAGTGCCAGTTGCGCGTCGGCCTGCAGTTGCCAGCGCTGACCACATCGGACAAAACCCACCTCTATCGCCTGCTCCAGGAAGCCCTGACCAACATTGCACGCCACGCCGACGCCAGTCAGGTGCGGATTCGCCTGCAACATCGTGGCGGGCGTTTGCGCTTGCTGGTTCGGGATAACGGGCGAGGAGCACAGCAGCCGCCGCAGCCTGGTGTGGGCTTGTACTCGATGCAGGAGCGCGCCCGCAGCCTGGGCGGCGAGTTGCGGGTTTTCAGTCGTCCCGGCGCTGGTTGGGCGTTGGCTTTGAACATGCCGTTGGAGGTGTCATGAATATTTTGCTGGTCGATGACCATGCGGTGGTCCGTCAGGGCTACGCCAGTCTGTTGCGGGCCTTGCTGCCCGCCATGGAAGTGCGCGAAGCGGCGACGGGGGAGGACGCATTGATCCGGGTGCAGGAAGCCGTGCCGAACCTGGTGATCATGGATTTCGGCTTGCCGGGCATCAGCGGACTGGAAACCACCCGGCGCTTGCGTCAGCGCCTGCCGCAACTGCGGGTGCTGTTTTTCAGCATGCACGATGAGTTGCCGTTAGTGCGCCAGGCGCTGGACGCGGGGGCGTCGGGCTACCTGACGAAAAGCTCGGCACCCGACGTGTTGATCGAGGCGGTACGGCGCATCCTGGCCGGCCACGCTTACATCGAACAGCCCTTGGCCACTCAACTCGCGTGTCACCCGCAACAGGACGCCAGCGACCCGCGCTTGCAGAGCATGACCCAGCGCGAGCTGGAGATTTTCGTGATGCTCGCCAAAGGCACGCCGGCACGGATGATTGCTGAACAACTGAGCATCAGCGGCAAGACCGTCTCCAATCACCTGACCTTGCTGAAGAGCAAATTGCAGGTCAGCTCCCACGCGGAGTTGGTGCATTTGGGGATTGATATGGGGGTGGTGAGAAAGGCGGGTTGAACCCTGTGCGATTCTATCGCGCCCTGGTCATTCTGTAGCAGCTGTCGAGCCTGCGAGGCTGCGTTCGAATGCGCAGCATTCGCCGTCCATTTTTGCGAGCGCTGCGCACTCGAACGCAGCCTCGCAGGCTCGGCAGCTGCTACAGGGGTTTGTTGCAGGGATGAGATGGCTCACTTATCCCAAGTCGTCGGGCAACCGGTGCAGCCCTCCATGTTCGCATCCTGGAAATTCGCGTAATGCTGACGCGAACCGGTCAGGTTGGCCTGCTCCAGATTGCTTTCACCAAACTTGGCCTCCTGCAGGTTGGCATCGCTCAGGTTGGCGCCCTTGAGGTCGGCCTTGCTCAGCCAGGTCATCTCCAGGTCGGCGGCGCGCAGGTTGGCGTTGTGCAGTCTGGCGCCGGAGAGGCGGGCGAATTGCAGGTAGGCGGCGCTGAGGTTGGCGTCCTGGAACTGCGCGCCTTGGGCAAACATTCCCCATCCCTGAATCGCCATCAAGGTGGCACCGGTGAGATCCGCCAGCCGCAGATTGCTCTGTTGCAGGCTGGCGCGCGTCAGGTTGGCGCCTTGCAGCTGGGCTTTTTCCAGGTTGGCGAGGTCGAGTCGGGCATGGCGCAGATCGGCACCGCGCAAGTCCGCGCCGCTGAGGTTCATGTTGCGCAAGTCCTGATTACGCAGGTTCGCGCCTTTGAGATCGGCGCCGGGACACTGGCTATGATCAGCGATGGTGCAACCGTTGATGATGAGCGGCGCGTCGTCGCCGTCGTTGGCGTGTGCCAGGAAGCAGGTCAGCAGAAGAAACAGGGGTGCGTATTTCATGACGGGGTTCTCGAGTGGGATAGCCGAGTGGACGCGGAGCGTCCGAGGCTGCATTCCCACGCGCAGCGTGGGAACGATCAGAGGGTGAGGGCCTATTTCTGCGCCGTCTTGCTATCCCAACTCGGGATCTTGAACACCCAGAACGACCCGCCCTGAGCTACCGGTTTGGTCAGCTCGGCCATGTCGCCACCCCATAACGGCACCGCGCCGCCGTAGCCCACCGTCACGCCGACGTACTGCTCACCATCCTGTTCCCAGGTGATCGGCGGCGAGACGATGCCGCTGCCGGTCTGGAACTTCCACAATTCCTCACCGGTTTTCGCATCGAAGGCCTTGAAGAAACCGTCGCCGGTCCCGGTGAACACCAGGTTGCCCTTGGTCGCCAGCACGCCGGCCCACAACGGCAATGCCTCCTTGTGCTCCCACACCACCTTGCCGGTAGTCGGGTTCATGGCGCGCAGGGTGCCGACGTGATCGTCGTACATGCGCTTGATGCGGAAACCCATGCCCAGGTAAGCCGAGCCTTTCTTGTAGCTGACCTCTTCGGTCCAGTATTCCTCCTTCCACTGGTTGCCCGGAATGTAGAACAGCCCGGTATCCTGGCTGTACGCCATCGGGTTCCAGTTCTTGCCACCGAGGAACGGTGGCGACACTTCCACGGATTTACCCTTGGTTTCGCCCGGCAATGGCTTGGCCGGACGCTGGCCTTCGTTCTCTACCGGCCTGCCTGTCTTCAGGTCGATGTGGCTGGCCCAGGTGATGTTGTCGACGAAGGGGAAGGCGTTCTGCAATTTGCCGTTGTTGCGGTCGACCACATAGAAGAAACCGTTGCGGTCCGCGTGGCCGGTCGCCTTGACCGTTTTGCCGTCCTTGTCCTTGTAGTCGAACAGCACCAGTTCGTTGTTGCCGGAGAAGTCCCAGGCATCGTTCGGGGTGTGCTGGTAGAACCATTTCACCTCGCCGGTGCTCGGGTCGACGCCAACCTGGCCAGAGGTGTAGAGGCTGTCGTAGTCGTGGGGATTGCCGTCCTTGGACGTGCGCGCCCAAGTGTTCCACGGGCCAGGGTTGCCGGCACCGACAATGATGGTGTTGGTTTCCGGATCGAAACTCGCGCTCTGCCAAGGCGCGCCGCCACCGTGGCTCCAGGCTTCGACCTTGCCGGTTTCGGTGGTCGGGTCGTTCGGCCACGACGGCGCCTTGACGTCGCCGGTGGTGGTGCTGTCCTTGCCGTTCAGACGGCCCATGTGACCCTCGACGAAAGGCCGCATCCAGACTTCTTCGCCGGTGTCCGGGTCGCGGGCAAACAGCTGGCCGACAACGCCGAACTCATCACCGGAACTGCCGTGGATCAACAGCACCTTGCCGCTGGTTTTGTCTTTGATCAGCACCGGGGCGCCGGTCATGGTGTAGCCCGCCGCGTGGTCGCCGAATTTCTTGTTCCAGACGACTTTGCCGGTGTTCTTGTCCAGCGCGATCAGCCGCGCATCGAGGGTGCCGAAGTAGATCTTGTCGCCATAGATAGCCGCACCGCGGTTGACCACATCGCAGCACGGACGAATGTTGTCCGGCAGGCGATGGTTGTAGGTCCACAGGCGCTTGCCGGTCTTCGCGTCGAGGGCGAACACCCGGGAATAGGAACCGGTGACATACACCACGCCGTCGCTGACGATGGCCTGGGATTCCTGGCCACGCTGTTTTTCATCGCCGAACGAATAGGACCAGGCCGGCGTGAGCTTGAACACGTTCTTGTCATTGACCTGGGCCAGCGGGCTCCAGCGCTGGGCGTTGGTGCCCATGCCGTATTGCAGCACGTCTTTGGTGGTCAGGTGATCGTTGGCAATGTCTTCCCACGTCACATTGCGGGTGGGGGTGGCCGGAGCAGTGGCGGCATGACTGGCAGTGCTCAACGACAGGCTGCTCACCAGCAAAAAGGTTTGCACGGCAAGGGTCAAAGGGGAAAGGGCGGGTAGCGATCTTATTGTCATGGTTGCAGTTCCCAGTGGAGGTTTTGGCCTGCACAGGGTGGTGCTCCCGGCGTCTTGCCGGATACGGAAAAAGTCCCGCTGTTGCCGGGAAAACTTCCCAGGTAGGACCTGATTTAGGTGTGCGCCACAGGCCTTACTACCAAGGGACTAGAAAGCGGCCACCAAAGCAGCATGGGGCTGGCGCAATGCGCTTCCTAAGATGGTTGCCATAGCCTCTGCCAAGAGGTTTTGCGTGCAATCCTGAGGGCATAACAATGACAACAAAACACAACGCCTTGCTAATTGCCGGCTTACTGGCTGGCGTGATCAGCGCAGGCTCGGTCTGGGCGCACGGCAACGTCGTACCGCAAGCGGTGGAAACCCAGGGCCTGACCCCGGTCAAGGATGCCGGCGTACAGGTCGATGCCGATGGCTGGGCAGCGGTGAACCCGTATCGCAGTTCCCCGCAGCACGATAAAGCAGTGGAAATCGGCTCTTCAGCCTACAACCAGAACTGCGCCGCTTGCCATGGCCTGGAAGCCAAGTCGGGCGGCATCGCTCCGGATTTGCGCATGCTTGACGTCGGTGACGCCGGGGATGAGTGGTTCGTCGAGCGCGTGCGCCACGGCGCGGTGCGTGACGGGCGGGTGTACATGCCGAAAATGGCGGATTACCTGAGCCAGGAAGCCTTGTGGGCGGTGCGCACTTACCTGGACACGGTCCACGTCGAGGAGTAATCCATGCGCCTGCTCGCGGTATTGATCAGTGCGCTGTTGCTGTGCTGCCAGACGGCGCAGGCGCAAGTGCGAACCTATGACGAAATGATCGCCGCCGGGGAGCTGAAAGTCGCTGTCTACAAGGACTTCGCCCCCTACAGTTTCGAAGACGCCGGACAGCCGCGAGGCGTGGACGTCGAACTTGCCGAGGCGCTCGCCAAAGCCCTAGGCGTGCACCTGACACTGATCTGGGCGCCGGCGGGTGAGAAGCTCGACGACGACCTGCGCGATTACATCTGGCGCGCCAGTCAGCTGCACGATCTGCAACTGGCCGACATGATGATGCGCGTACCTTACGATCAGGATTACGCCCGCAAACGCAACGATCTGGGCGAACTGGAAAACGCTCACGTGGTGATGTTCGGGCCGTACCAGACCGAACAATGGCAAGTCGCTTATGACCGTCGTCGACTGGACAAAGTCGGCAGTGTCGCCGTGTTTGAACAGCATCCCATCGGCGTCGAAGTCGACAGCGTGCCGTCGTTCTACCTGACCTCTGTGTTCAACGGCATGCTCGCCGCTAAAACCCGCCACTATCCCGGTGTGCCCCAGGCTTTTGCGGGGATGAAGGCAGGCGAAGTCGATGCGGTAATGGCGATGCGTGGCGAGATTGACTGGCAAGTCCACGAAGCGGCCGATCCGCAGGTGGCGCTGGCGGAAAACGCCTACCCGAACATGGGCAAGCAACGCTGGGAGATCGGCATGGCGGTGCACGAAAGCAACCGGCAGCTGGCGTATGCCGTGGAAGAGGCGCTGGAAGGCCTGATTCGCGACGGCTCGGTCAAGTCCCTGTATGCCCGTTATGGCCTGCGCTACGACGTGCCTGAGATGTACCAACAGTGAACTGGCGAGCGAGTTGCCTGTTAGCCGTCTGGTTGCCGATCGCGGCACACGCGGCGGACATCGACCCCGGCAAAGACCCGGTGCCGTCCGTGATGTGGGCGTTCTACCACAAGCAGATGCTGGGCGATGCGCCGTTCGTGTTCGATGACCGGGTCAAGCTGCTGGCACCACCGTTCGCCGAGGATGCGCGGCAAGTCCCCCTGGAAATCGACGCCAGGGCTTTCAAGGGCGACGTGGTGAAAATCCTCGCCTGGGCCGAACTCAATCCCCTGCCCAAAATCGTCGACTTCCAGCCTGTGACCGGCGTGCTGCCCTGGCTGTCGATCCGTATTCGTATTGAACAGGCCACGCCCTTGCGCGCGGCGGTGCTGACCCGGGATGGCCTGTGGCATGTGGGTTCGACCCTGATCGATGCGGCGGGCGGTGGCTGCACCGCGCCTAGTGTGGTGCGCACGCAGCCGGGTTGGGAGGAGCACATCGGCGAAGTGCTTGGTGGCCGGTATCCCCGTGGCGAATTCAGTCGCGTGCGCGTGCAGGTGGCGCATCCGATGGACAACGGCATGGTCAGCGGCATCCCGGAATTCTTTATCAATCACGCCGAGCTGAGGGACCAGAACGATCAGGTGCTGGCCCGTCTCGAGCTGTTTCCCGCCGTCAGCGAAAACCCCAACCTGACCTTCGACATCGAAGGGGCAGGGCAGACGCGCCTGTTGCTGCGTGACAACAGCGGCAATGAGTTCGATGCGGCCATACCCTGACCCAAGGAGCGCGCGATGCGCTGGATACTGTTGTTGTTCATCGGTTTGAGCTGGCCGGCACTGGCCGATCTTGAGTATTCGCTCAAACCCAGGCTCATCGCCCCGGACACCTGGTTGCTGGAAGGCAGCACCGACAATTTCGCCAAGGCCAATGGCGGCAACATCGTCAACACCGCGTTCATTGTCACCGAACGCGGCGTGGTGGTGATCGACACCGGGCCCTCGAAGCGCTACGGCGAAGCCATGCGCAAGGTCATTGCCGCGACCACCGACAAGCCGGTGATCGAGGTGTGGCTGACCCACCATCACCCTGACCATGTGCTGGGCAATCAGGCCTTCAGTGATGTGCCGATTGCCGCGTTGGCGGGCACTACCGAGTTGTTGCATCAGCAGGGCGATGCGATGGCCGAGAACATGTATCGACTCGTTGGCGACTGGATGCGCGGCACCGAAGTGGTGTTACCGAACCGGACGCTGGAGCCGGGTGTGAAAAGTTTTGGGAATCACGATTTACGCGTACTGAGCCTGGGTGGGCACACGGGCGCGGATCTGGCTATTCTCGACCAGCAAACCGGGGTGCTGTTTGCCGGTGATCTGGTGTTTTATCAACGGGCGCTGACCACGCCAAACTCTCCGGGGCTGGCGGTGTGGCTGGCAGACATCGCGACCTTGCAGGCGTTGCCCTGGACGCGGGTGGTGCCCGGTCATGGGCCGGTGGCCACGGATGCAAAACCCTTCGAGCAGATGCGCGATTACCTGTCCTGGCTCGATCAACTCCTGCGCGCCGGCGCCGCCCAGGGCAGCGACATGTCCGAGATGATCCGCAGCCCCATTCCCGAGCGTTTCGCGGGCATCAATCTGAGCCGCTACGAGCTGATCCGCAGCGTCAGCCATCTGTATCCGCGCTATGAGCGCGCGCAGATGAGCCGAGTCGATTCCACTGCGGGCAAATAACCGGCTCTGCCGACGCAACCCTTTACCCCACTGCCAACACGTCCCCTGTAGCAGCTGCCGAGCCTGCGAGGCTGCGTTCGGATGCGAAGCATTCGCCAGCCATTTTGCGAGCGCTGCGCACTCGAACGCAGCCTCGCAGGCTCGGCAGCTGCTACAGGGGCGGTGTACATCAGCTGCTACAGGGGCGGTGTACGGCTGCTGCTACAGGGGACGTGTATGTCCGGGTTTGGTCTCATCCGACCCGGTACTAAGGGACTAGCAATCTCAGCACTGCGGGCAATTGTTGCCAGGGCGGCGGCGCCCAAGAATCTGCACCTGACCGGGAAAATTTCCCGGGTATAACAAAAATCGCAGAGGTAGCCGTCATGACCCAACCCGCACGTCGCCAACCCTTCATCTTGAGCGTTCTGTTCAGTGCCATGCTGCTGTCCGGCCAGGCGCTGGCGGGCGTTACCGACCAGGACATCCTCCAGGACCCTAAAAACCCGGACCAGATTGTCACCAACGGTCTGGGCGTCCAGGGCCAGCGCTACAGCCCGCTGGACACGCTTAACGTCGATAACGTGAAGGAACTGCGGCCGGTCTGGGCGTTTTCCTTCGGCGGCGAGAAGCAGCGCGGTCAGCAAGCGCAGCCGATGATCAAGGACGGCGTGATGTACATGACCGGTTCCTACTCACGGGTGTTCGCGGTGGATGCGCGCACCGGCAAAAAACTCTGGCAATACGATGCACGCCTGCCCGATGACATCCGTCCATGCTGCGACGTGATCAACCGCGGCGTCGCGCTGTATGGCGACCTGGTGTTCTTCGGCACCCTCGACGCCAAGCTCGTGGCCCTGAACAAGGACACCGGCAAAGTCGTCTGGAGCAAGAAAGTTGCCGATCATAAAGAGGGTTATTCGATCAGCGCCGCACCCATGGTGATCAACGGCAAGCTGATTACCGGCGTGGCCGGTGGCGAGTTCGGGGTGGTCGGCAAGATCGAAGCCTACGATCCGAAAAACGGCGACCTGCTGTGGACCCGCCCTACGGTGGAAGGCCATATGGGCTACGTCTACAAAGATGGCAAAGCCATTGAAAACGGCATCTCTGGCGGCGAAGCGGGCAAGACCTGGCCCGGCGACCTATGGAAAACCGGTGGTGCGGCCCCTTGGCTGGGCGGCTACTACGACCCGGAAACCAATCTGCTGCTGTTCGGCACCGGCAACCCGGCCCCGTGGAACTCGCACTTGCGTCCTGGCGACAACCTTTACTCGTCCTCGCGCCTGGCACTCAACCCCGACGACGGTACGATCAAATGGCACTTCCAGAGCACGCCTCACGACGGCTGGGACTATGACGGCGTCAACGAGCTGATCTCGTTCAACTACACCGAGGGTGGCAAGGAAATCAAAGCCGCCGCCACCGCTGACCGCAACGGTTTCTTCTACGTGCTGGACCGCACCAACGGCAAATTCATCCGCGGCTTCCCGTTCGTGGACAAGATCACCTGGGCCACCGGGCTGGATACGGAGGGCCGGCCGATCTACAACGAAGCCAGCCGGCCGGGCGCGCCGGGTACTGAAGCCAAAGGCAGTTCGGTGTTCGTGGCGCCGGCGTTCCTGGGTGCGAAGAACTGGATGCCGATGGCGTACAACAAAGACACCGGGTTGTTCTACGTGCCGTCGAACGAATGGGGCATGGACATCTGGAACGAAGGCATTGCCTACAAGAAAGGCGCCGCGTTCCTCGGCGCCGGGTTCACCATCAAGCCATTGAATGAAGACTACATCGGCGTGCTGCGGGCCATTGACCCGAAAACCGGCAAGGAAGTCTGGCGCCACAAGAACTTCGCGCCGCTGTGGGGCGGGGTGCTGACCACCAAGGGCAACCTGGTGTTCACCGGAACGCCTGAAGGGTTCCTGCAAGCGTTCAACGCCAAGACGGGTGAGAAAGTCTGGGAATTCCAGACCGGCTCCGGCGTCCTCGGTTCGCCTGTGACCTGGGAAATGGACGGCGAGCAGTATGTGTCGGTGCTGTCCGGTTGGGGTGGCGCGGTGCCGCTGTGGGGTGGCGAAGTGGCCAAGCGGATCAAGGACTTCAACCAGGGCGGGATGCTCTGGACGTTCAAATTGCCGAAGGATCTGGTAGTGGCCAAGCACTGATGCGGACAACTACAAACTGTGAGGTGAACACCCACCTGTGGCGAGGGGATTCATCCCCGTTGGGCTGCGAAGCGGCCCCAATACCTGTAACCGAGGTGTATCAGGTAAGCCGTGTGTGATGTTTTTGGGGCTGCTTCGCAGCCCAGCGGGGATGAATCCCCTCGCCACAGTATTGTGCTCCTCTGAAGTTCTTCTTAAGTGAAAAGCATTAAGCATCCCAAGTTGTTTTCTACGACCAAATAACGAGAACCCCCCTGCCAACGGCGCATTCGTCTGGCACGCGGGGCTCTCTACTATCGGTTCATCGCCTGTTTGCCCGACAGGCATCGACCCAGACTGAGGCCTAATCATGATCTACGCACAACCCGGAACCCCCGGCGCCGTCGTTTCCTTCAAACAGCGCTATGGCAACTTCATCGGCGGCGAGTTTGTCGCCCCGGTCAATGGCGAGTATTTCACCAACACGTCCCCCGTCACCGGTGAGACGATCGCCGAGTTCCCTCGTTCCAGTGCTGCCGACATCGACAAAGCTCTCGATGCCGCCCACGCCGCTGCGGATGCCTGGGGCAAGACCTCGGCGCAGGACCGCTCCCTGGTGCTGCTGAAAATCGCCGACCGTATCGAACAGAACCTGGAAATCCTCGCCGTCACCGAAACCTGGGACAACGGCAAGGCCGTGCGCGAAACCCTGAATGCCGACGTGCCGCTGGCCGCTGACCATTTTCGCTATTTCGCCGGGTGCATTCGCGCACAGGAAGGCGGCGCCGCTGAAATCAACGAACTGACCACCGCCTATCACTTCCACGAACCACTGGGCGTGGTCGGGCAAATCATTCCGTGGAACTTCCCGTTGTTGATGGCCGCCTGGAAACTCGCGCCGGCCCTGGCTGCCGGTAACTGCGTGGTGCTCAAGCCTGCCGAGCAGACGCCTTTGTCGATCATGGTCTTCGCGGAATTGATCGCCGATTTGCTGCCGGCCGGCGTATTGAACATCGTTCAGGGCTTCGGTCGCGAAGCCGGCGAGGCATTGGCCACCAGCAAACGCATCGCCAAGATTGCCTTCACCGGCTCCACTCCGGTTGGCGCGCACATCATGCATTGCGCTGCCGAGAACATCATTCCAAGCACCGTCGAACTGGGCGGCAAGTCGCCGAACATCTTCTTCGAAGACATCATGAACGCCGAGCCGCAGTTCATCGAGAAAGCCGCTGAAGGTCTGGTGCTGGCGTTCTTCAACCAGGGCGAGGTGTGCACCTGCCCGTCACGCGCGCTGGTTCAGGAGTCGATCTACGAACCGTTCATGGCCGAGGTGATGAAGAAAATCGTCAAGATCAAACGCGGCAACCCGCTGGACACCGAAACCATGGTCGGCGCCCAGGCGTCCGAGCAGCAATACGACAAGATCCTCTCGTACCTGAAAATCGCTCAGGAGGAGGGTGCCGAATTGTTGACCGGCGGCGCGGCCGAGCGTCTGGAGGGTGACTTGTCGACGGGTTATTACATCCAGCCGACCCTGCTCAAGGGGCACAACAAGATGCGTGTGTTCCAGGAAGAAATCTTCGGCCCGGTGGTGGGTGTGACCACGTTCAAGGACGAAGCCGAGGCACTGGCGATCGCCAACGACAGCGAGTTCGGCCTGGGTGCGGGCCTCTGGACCCGCGACATCAACCGCGCGTATCGCATGGGCCGGGCGATCAAGGCCGGACGGGTATGGACCAACTGCTATCACCTGTACCCGGCGCACGCCGCATTCGGTGGCTACAAGAAATCCGGTGTCGGTCGTGAAAACCACAAAATGATGCTCGACCATTATCAGCAGACCAAAAACCTGCTGGTGAGCTACGACATCAATCCGTTGGGGTTCTTCTGATTCCTCAAGAACACTGAAAAACCTGTGGGAGCGAGCTTGCTCGCGATAGCGCAATGTCAGTCAACAAGTGTGTTGAATGTGACGCCGCCATCGCGGGCAAGCCCGCTCCCACAAGGTTTTGTGTGTATTTGGAAAACCGTGCAACACCCCCTACCAACGCACCCGCGACTTCGTTCGAAAGTAGCATTCGGCCGCCTGGCCCGCCGTGCATTAATGGCTCTACCGGAATTGCCCGGAACAAGAAGAGGATTGACCCATGTGGAATAAACCCGCGTTTACCGATCTGCGCATTGGCTTCGAAGTGACGATGTATTTCGCCAATCGTTGATTGTCCACCCGGCCAGCCGTTGTGTTGGCCGGGCCTGCCTTCTGGAGCATTGCTCATGCACATCCGTGTTCTTGGTTCCGCCGCCGGTGGTGGTTTTCCGCAGTGGAACTGCAACTGCCGCCAATGCACCGGCGTGCGCAACGCCAGCCTGCGCGCGCAGCGAAGGACGCAGTCGTCCATTGCCCTGAGCGACAACGGTGTGGATTGGGTGCTGTGCAATGCTTCACCGGATATTCGCGCGCAGCTTGAAAGCTTCGCGCCGCTGCAACCGGCTCGTCGATTGCGCGATACGGCGATTGCCGGGATCGTGCTGATGGAAAGCCAGATCGACCATTGCACCGGCCTGCTGAGCCTGCGCGAAGGCTGCCCGCATTCGGTGTATTGCACCGAGCGCGTGCATGAAGACCTGAGCAGTGGCTTTCCGTTGTTCACCATGCTCAAGCACTGGAACGGCGGCTTGCAGTGGCACCCCATAGCCCTGGACCGTGAACCCTTCAGTATCGCGGCCTGCAAGCACTTGCAGTTTCGCGCGATTCCACTGACCAGCAACGCACCACCGTATTCGCCGAATCGCGGCAATCCGCAACCAGGCGACACCATCGGTCTGTTCATCGAGGACCTGCGCAGCGGCGCCTCTGTGTTCTATGCGCCGGGCCTGGGGCAGGTCGATGAGGAAGTGCTGGGCTGGATGCAGCAAGCCGATTGCCTGTTGCTGGACGGCACCTTGTGGCGCGATGACGAGATGCGCGTGTGTGAAGTCGGGCAGAGCCTCGGCAGTGAGATGGGCCATCTGGCGCAGAGCGGACCGGGTGGCATGCTCGAGTTGCTGGAGGCTTACCCGCGCCAACGCAAGGTGCTGATCCACATCAACAACACCAATCCGATCCTCGATGAAGACTCGGCGGAGCGCGCGCTGCTGGATCGGCGCGGGATTGAAGTGGCCTATGACGGCATGAGTATTGAGTTGTAGCGGCTGGCCCCATCGCGAGCAGGCTCACTCCCACAGGGATTTTCGGTTTACCCAACACTGCGATGTACCCAAAACCTGTAGGAGTGAGCCTGCTCGCGATGAGGCCGGTCCAGACGCCGCAATGCCGATAAGGAGAACAAAATGACCACCCCGGCAATGACCCCCACCGAATTCGAACAGGCCCTGCGTGCCAAAGGCGCCTACTACCACATCCACCACCCCTTCCATCAAGCCATGTACGCCGGCCGCGCGACCCGCGAGCAGATCCAGGGCTGGGTCGCCAACCGCTTCTATTACCAGGTCAACATCCCCCTGAAGGATGCCGCGATCCTCGCCAATTGCCCCGACCGCGACGTGCGCCGCGAATGGCTGCAACGCATCCTCGACCATGACGGCGTTCCCGGCAGCGAGGGCGGCATCGAAGCCTGGTTGCGGCTGGGCGAGGCAGTAGGACTCGATCGCGAGCAGATACTCTCTCAGGAATTGGTGCTGCCAGGTGTGCGTTTCGCCGTGGACGCCTATGTCAACTTCGCCCGTCGTGCCTGTTGGCAGGAAGCGGCCAGCAGCTCCCTGACCGAGTTGTTCGCGCCGCAGATCCATCAGTCTCGGCTCGACGCCTGGCCGACCCATTACCCGTGGATCGATGTGGCTGGCTACGACTATTTTCGGACACGTTTGGGGCAGGCGCGCCGGGATGTCGAGCACGGATTGCGCATCACGCTGGGGCATTACGTAACCGCCGAAGGTCAGCAACGCATGCTGGAGATCCTGCAATTCAAGCTCGATGTGCTGTGGAGCATGCTCGACGCCATGAGCATGGCTTACGAGCTTGAGCGTCCGCCGTATCACACCGTGACAACGCAGCACGTCTGGCACCGGGGGATTGCCTTGTGAACGGGGTCAGGGCGCAGCCCGGACCACCGCTGTGGCTGTTGGCCGAACTGACCTATCGCTGCCCGTTGCAATGCCCTTATTGCTCGAATCCGCTGGACTTCGCCCAACAGGGTGCCGAATTGACCACCGAAGAATGGATTCGCGTGTTCCGTGAAGCACGGGACATGGGCGCCGCACAGTTGGGGTTCTCCGGCGGCGAACCACTGGTTCGCCAAGACCTGGCGGAGTTGATCAAAGCCGCGCGGGACATGGGCTACTACACCAACCTGATCACCTCGGGCATCGGTTTGACGGAGCAGAAAGTCCGCGATTTCAAGGTCGCTGGTCTTGACCACATCCAGATCAGCTTTCAGGCCGCAGACGAAACCGTCAATAACATGCTCGCCGGCTCGCGCAAGGCCTTCGCGCAGAAGATGGCCATGGCGCGGGCGGTGAAGGACCAGGGTTACCCGATGGTGCTGAATTTCGTCACCCATCGGCACAACATTGACCAGATCGCGCAGATCATCGAGCTGTGCCTGGAGCTGGGGGCGGATTTCGTCGAATTGGCGACGTGTCAGTTCTACGGCTGGGCCGAGCTCAATCGCGTCGGCCTGCTGCCGACCCGCGAACAGTTGCAACGCGCCGAACGCATCACCAACGAGTACCGTGAGCGGCTTGAAGCCCAGGGTCACCCGTGCAAGCTGATCTTCGTCACCCCGGACTATTACGAAGAGCGCCCCAAGACCTGCATGAACGGCTGGGCCAACCTGTTTCTCGACATCACCCCGGACGGTACCGCGCTGCCCTGCCACAGCGCCCGACAACTGCCGGTTGAATTTCCCAACGTGCGCGAACACAGCATTGAATACATCTGGACCGAGTCTTTCGGCTTCAACCGCTTTCGCGGTGATGAGTGGATGAAGGAGCCGTGCCGTTCCTGTGATGAAAAACACAAGGACCTGGGCGGGTGCCGATGCCAGGCGTTCATGCTCACGGGCGATGCGGAAAATGCCGATCCGGTGTGCAGCAAGTCAGCGCATCACGGCGTCATCCTCAAGGCTCGGGATGAAGCGGATGCACCGGGGCAGGGCATGGAACACCTGACCTTGCGCAACGAAAAGGCGTCGCGGCTGATCTACCGCGGGTGATTTGTGCACATGGAACCCTGTGGGAGTGAGCCTGTGTGGCGAGGGGATTTATCCCCGTTGGGCTGCGAAGCGGCCCCAAAAGCTTTACGACTGCTTCGCAGCCGAACGGGGATAAATCCCCTCGCCACAAAGGCTCTAACAGAGGCTCTAACAGAGGCTCTAACAGAGGCTCTAACAGAGGCTCTAACAGAGGCTCTAACAGAGGCTCTAACAGAGGCTCTAACAGAGGCTCTAACAGAGGCTCCCACATTGGATCTCCAATGGATTAACAATCGAGCAGCGCTCCATGCTCGGACCGCCACACGCTACCCATTGGTCTGATTGCATTAACCGCCGGATGGGTTAGTGTGGCTGTACCTTTCAAAACAATAAAAAACAGGCTTTCCAATGAGCCAGAGTCTCAGCCAGCTGCGTAAATTCGTTTCCCCTGAAATCATCTTCGGTGCCGGTTGCCGGCATAACGTCGGCAACTATGCCAAGACCTTTGGTGCGCGCAAGGTCCTGGTGGTCAGCGACCCCGGGGTGATTGCCGCCGGGTGGGTCGCCGACGTCGAGGCCAGCCTGCAATCCCAAGGCATCGACTACTTTCTGTATAGCGACGTGTCGCCCAACCCCCGTGTCGAAGAAGTCATGCTCGGCGCCGAGCTGTACCGGGAAAACCACTGCGACGTGATCGTGGCGGTCGGAGGCGGCAGCCCGATGGATTGCGGCAAAGGCATCGGCATTGTCGTCGCTCACGGGCGCAGCATCCTCGAGTTCGAAGGCGTCGATACCATCCGCGTGCCAAGCCCGCCGCTGATCCTGATCCCGACCACCGCCGGCACGTCGGCGGACGTCTCGCAATTCGTGATCATTTCCAACCAGCAAGAACGCATGAAGTTTTCGATCGTCAGCAAGGCCGTGGTGCCAGACGTGTCGCTGATCGACCCGGAAACCACCCTCAGCATGGACCCGTTCCTGTCGGCCTGTACCGGCATCGACGCCCTGGTGCATGCCATCGAAGCCTTCGTGTCCACCGGGCACGGGCCGTTGACCGACCCTCATGCGCTGGAGGCCATGCGCCTGATCAATGGCAATCTGGTGCAGATGATCGCCAACCCGACGGACATTGCCCTGCGCGAGAAAATCATGCTGGGCAGCATGCAGGCCGGGCTGGCGTTTTCCAACGCGATTCTGGGGGCCGTGCACGCCATGTCCCACAGCCTCGGCGGGTTTCTCGACTTGCCCCATGGCCTGTGCAACGCGGTGCTGGTAGAACACGTGGTGGCGTTCAACTACAGCTCGGCACCGGACCGCTTCAAAGTCATTGCCGAGACCTTTGGCATCGATTGCCGGGGCCTCAATCACCGGGAGATCTGCGGGCGCCTGGTCGACCACCTGATTGCCCTCAAACACGCCATCGGGTTCCATGAAACCCTGGGGTTGCACGGTGTCCGGACGGCGGACATTCCGTTCCTGTCGCAACACGCGATGGACGATCCGTGCATCCTCACCAATCCGCGTGAATCCAGTCAGCGTGATGTCGAGGTCGTCTATGGCGAAGCCCTCTGACGAGCAACAACGGGCGCTGGCCGGGTTACTGGGTTTAGGCAGCCATTCGGCACGCAAGAGCCATTATCCGGAACTCGCGGCGCGCCTTGACGAGCTGGAAGCCGAGCGCAATCGCTACAAATGGTTGTTCGAAAATGCCGTGCACGGGATCTTCCAGGCCAGCCTGCTCGAAGGCATGCGCGCCGCCAATCCGGCACTGGCGCGGATGCTGGGTTATCAAGACCCGCAAGAGGTGTTGTTCTCCCTGGCGGACCTGGCCAGCAACCTGTTTGTCGGTGGCGCCCAGGAGCTCGAAAACATCGGCGAGCTGCTGAAAACCCAACGCAGCCTGCACGGCTATGAGACCCAGCTGCGGCGCAAGGACGGCACCAGCCTCGACGTGCTGATGAACCTGTTGCTCAAGCCCGATCAGGAAGGTCTGGTGGAAGGTTTTGTCGCCGACATCACCGAACGCAAACTGGCCCAGGAACGCCTGCAGCAGCTCAATGACGAACTGGAACAGCGGGTCACTGCGCGCACCGATGAACTACTTGAAGCCAACCGCAACCTGCAGCAGCAGATCACCCAGCGCAAACAGATCGCCGAAGCCTTGCGCGATGCCCGTGACGCTGCCGAGGCGGCCAATCACAGCAAGGACAAGTACCTCGCCGCCGCCAGCCATGACCTGCTGCAACCGCTCAACGCCGCACGTTTGCTGATCTCTACCCTGCGCGAGCGCAAGCTGCCCGACATTGAGCAGGTACTGGTCGAGCGCACGCACCAGGCGCTGGAAGGGGCGGAGGATTTGCTCACGGATCTGCTGGATATTTCCCGGCTTGACCAGGCCGCCGTGAAGCCGGACATCGCGCTGTATCGCCTCGACGAATTGCTCGGGCCGTTGGTGTCGGAGTTTCAATCGGTGGCCGAGGCGGCCGGTTTGAACTTGCGTGTGCACATGGGCGACTACGCGATCCGCACCGACTTGCGGCTGATGACGCGCATCCTGCGCAACTTTCTCAGTAACGCGTGCCGCTACACCGATCAGGGCTGCATTTTGCTCGCGGCACGTCGCCGGGGCGAGCAGTTGAGCCTGGAAGTGTGGGACACCGGTCGTGGGATTGCAGCCGATCGCCTCGACTCGATCTTCCTCGAATTCAATCAGCTGGACGTTGGCCGGGCCGCCGACCGCAAGGGGGTGGGCCTGGGGCTGGCGATCGTCGAACGCATCGCCAAGATTCTTGATTATCGGGTCCAGGTGCATTCATTGCCGGGCCGGGGCTCGCGGTTCGCCATCGAGGTGCCCATGTCCCGCGAGGTGCCGTTGCCCATCAGCCTGGCGGTGCCGCAACCGGGTACGGGCAATCCGCTGCCGGGTCGACGTTTGCTGGTGCTCGACAACGAAGTGAGCATCCTTGAAAGCATGAGCGCGTTGCTCGGGCAGTGGGGCTGTGAGGTGGTGACGGCCACGGACGAGGCTTCAGCGTTGAGCGCGTTGCAGGGGCAGGCGCCGGAGCTGATTCTGGCGGACTATCACCTCGATCACGGGGTGGTGGGTTGCGAGGTGGTCAGGCATTTGCGCGAGCACTTCAGTCAAACCATCCCGGCCGTGATCATCACCGCCGACCGCACCGATCAGTGCCGGCGTTCGCTGCAGCGACTCAATGCGCCGCTGCTGAACAAACCGGTGAAACCCGGCAAGTTGCGTGCGGTGCTGAGCCAGTTGCTGGGGTGATCAGCATGCGCGGTATAGCAGGCTGAAACCGAGTTCGGTGGTTTGCCCGTGCTCCAGCAGGCGCAAGCCAGGTCGGCCCGGCAGGTGGTGTGCATCCACCGGATGGCTGACCGGTTCGATGCAGAAAAAATCCAGTCCCGGTGGGCAGTAGAGCAGAAAAACATCGCTGCCAGTGGCCTGGCAGTGCAGCTCGTAACCGAGGTCGGGTTGCTGGATCAGGCAATGCCCCTCCCATTCGCAGAATCCGTTGTCGACCAGTCTGTTGGGCAACGCCTTGAGCGACTGGAAATCCCAGTCTGCCGGTACAGCGCTGAGCTGGGTGGGCAGTTTGCTCGCGTCGCACATCCACACGTGCCCGGCCTTTGCCTGTAGGCGCGTATCCGGGGTGCGTGGCAGGTAGGGATGCAAACCCAGGCCGTGCCAAGCGGCGCGTTCGGCCAGATGAGTGACGTGCAACTCGATGCTCAGTCGACCCTCGTTCAGATGAAAACGTTGCCAGGCGCGATAGGCGAAGGGTGTGGTGCTGTCGAGTTGCAGCACGGCGTCATTCCGCGACTGCGCCACCACCTGCCACGGCTGCTGCCAGGCACTGCCATGAATCGGCAACGGGTCAGTGAGGCTGTTGGGCGTCAAAGTGAGCCAGCCATCGGGGCAGTCGAAACCGCCTGCTGATACTCGGTTTGACCAGGGTGCCAAAGGGAAGCAGGCAAGCTTGCCGGGCAGGCCGGTGTTCAGCGCGTGGGTGTCGCTGTGTCGAAGTAGCGGCTGCCCGGTGCTGCGCACGGTCCAGTTGACGATGCTGCCGCCGAGCTCAGGGGCGAGGGTGAGGCGGGTGAGTTCGTCTTCGAGCTCGATCAACGTAGGTGCCATGTCTGTCTATCCTGTAAAAAATACACCTCAACCCCTGTTGGAGCTGTGTACGAACCTGTGCAGGCGCCTTAGGAACCCGTAGGAGCTGTGTAGGCGCTGTCGAGTGAAACGAGGCTGCGATCTTTTGAACTTTTTTTAAAAAAGCCCCACAGGAATGTAGGTCGTTCATGGCTTGTGTGTTCATCAGTGATTTTGCGGCAAACTGTCATCACTCTCAAACAAGGTTATTGAATGGATCACTACGCCCCGCGCGACTGGCAACCCCATGAACGGCCCAGCCTGCCCGGTTCCCCCTCGACGCCGCTGCACTCCACGCCGAAGCGGTTCGCCTTCGCGCTGGTGGGATTGCTGGTGGCGTTGACTGGCGGCCTGGGCAACTCGTTGGTGATCGCCAATCTGACTTACCTGCAAGGCGCGTTGGGGGCGACCACGGCCGAGATGGCCTGGCTGCCGGCAGCCTATGTCATGACCAACGTGTCGATGAACCTGCTGCTGGTGAAATTTCGCCAACAGTTCGGTCTGCGGGCGTTCACGGAAGTGTTTCTGGTGCTCTATGCGCTGGTCACTTTCGGCCACTTGTTCGTCAACGACCTGAACTCGGCGATCGCGGTGCGGGCGGCGCACGGGATGGTGGGGGCGGCGTTGAGTTCTCTGGGCCTGTATTACATGATCCAGGCGTTCCCGGCGAAGTGGCGGATGAAGGCGCTGGTCCTGGGGCTCGGGACCTCGCAACTGGCCTTGCCGCTGGCACGGCTGTTCTCCGAAGACCTGCTGCAGATCGCCGAATGGCGCGGACTCTATCTGTTTGAACTGGGCATGGCGCTGCTGTCTCTGGGTTGCGTGTTTCTCCTCAAGTTGCCACCGGGCGACCGCTTCAAGACCTTCGAAAAACTCGATTTCCTGACTTTCGCCATTCTTTCAAGCGGTGTGGCGTTGCTCTGCGCGGTGCTGTCGCTGGGGAGGATCGACTGGTGGCTGGAAGCGCCGTGGATTGGCGTGGCGTTGGCGGCGTCCATCGCATTGATCCTCGGGGGGCTGGCGATCGAACACAACCGCAGCAACCCGATGCTGATGACCCGTTGGCTCGGCAGTGGCGTGATGATTCGCCTGGCACTGGCGGTGGTCCTCATCCGCATGGTGACCTCGGAGCAATCCACCGGTGCTGTCGGGTTCATGCAGTTCCTCAACATGAGCAGCCAGCAGCTGCACAGTCTTTATGTGGTGATGATGATCGGCAGCATCGCCGGGCTGGTCACCAGCGCCCTGACCATCAACCCCAAGCACTTGTTCATGCCGCTGATCGTGTCGCTGGCGCTGATGGCCGTCGGTTCGGTGATCGACAGCCATTCGAATAACCTGACCCGCCCGGAAAACATGTATTTCAGCCAGTTCCTGCTAGCCTTTGGCGGGACCTTTTTCCTGGGCCCGACGATGGTGCTGGGGACGCGCAACGTCCTGACCAACCCGCGCAACCTGGTGAGCTTTTCCGTGCTGTTCGGTATCTGCCAGAACCTCGGCGGCCTGATTGGTGCGGCGCTACTGGGCACGTTTCAGATCGCTCGCGAGAAATTCCATTCCAGCAACATTGTCGAACACCTGACCATGACCGATCCGCGTGTGGCCGCACGAGTTCAGAGCGGCGGCAATGCCCTCGGTTCAGTGATCGCTGACCCGAGCCTGCGCAATCTGCAAGGCATACGCAGTCTGGCCACGGCCGCCGCACGCGAGGCCAATGTGCTCGCCTATAACGATGTGTTCATGCTGATCGCGGTGATTGCCGTGTTGACCATGATCTGGATTTCCCTTCGCGCCCTGTGGCTGATGAGCACCACCAAAAACGTCGCCCCAACGCCTCCCGTAGCCCCTAGCGGTGTTTCTTCTTCATGACCGAACCGACCACAACCACCACCAATGCCATCGCCGCGACGCCTGAAGGTGTCGAACCGCCGTCCACGCCCGCCACAGAACCACGTTCATTGCGAGTGCGGGTGCTTTCGTCCATGGGCTTTGCGGCCATTGCCATCGTGGGTGTACTGATCGTGTTGTACGCCTGGCAACTGCCGCCGTTCAGCAGCGCGGTCGAAACCACGGAGAACGCCTTGGTGCGTGGTCAGGTGACGATCATCGGCCCGCAGCTCAGCGGCTATGTGTATGAAGTGCCGGTGTCGGACTTTCAGTTTGTGAAGGCCGGGGATCTGCTGGTGCGGCTCGACGACCGGATCTACCAGCAGCGTCTCGATCAATCGCTGGCGCAGTTGGCGGTACAGAAAGCGGCCCTGGCCAACGTGGTACAGCAACGCAACAGCGCCGAGGCGACCATCAAGCTGCGTCAGGCTGCCGTCGCTGACAGCCAGGCTCAGGCGCGTAAAAGTGAAGCGGATCTGCGCCGAAACAACGAGCTGGTGCGTGACGGTTCTGTGTCCAGGCGCGAGTTGGACGTCACCTTGGCGGCGAACGCGCAGTCCATTGCGGCAGTGGCTCAAGCCCAGGCCAATCTGGAAATTGCGCGCCAGGATTTGCAGTCGGTGATCGTCAATCGTGGCTCGCTGGAAGCGGCGGTCGCCAGTGCGGACGCCGCGGTGCAACTGGCGCGCATCGACCTGTCCAACACCCGGATCATTGCGCCGCGCGACGGTCAGCTCGGGCAGATCGGCGTGCGACTCGGCGCCTATGTGAACTCCGGCGCGCAACTGATGGCGCTGGTGCCGCATCAGTTGTGGGTGATCGCCAACATGAAGGAAACCCAGATGAACAACGTGAGGGTCGGCCAGCCGGTAACGTTTACCGTGGATGCCCTCAATCACCGACTATTTCATGGGCAGGTGCAGCGCATATCACCGGGGACCGGGTCGGAGTTCGCGTTGTTGCAGGCGGACAACGCCACCGGCAACTTCGTCAAGATCGCCCAGCGCGTGCCGGTGCGGATTACGGTGAATGACGGGCAGGAAGGCAGCGAGCGTCTGCGGCCGGGGATGTCGGTGGTGGTGAGTATCGATACGGCGGCGGAGGGGGATAACGATAAATCCCCTCGCCACAGAGTAGGCGTACCACTTGAGTGAACAGCATGGCCCGCAGGATAGAGGTATTCAGGCCGCAACCATCGGCGGCATGGTGCCCAGCAGCGACACTGCCGCCACGGCGCCAATTCCCAGCAGCCACTCCATGATCACGCTGCTTTTAAGCGTACCCATGCGCTGTTCGCAATCCTTGATCCGCAGTCGGTTGAACAACGCCAGCCCCAGCATCACCACGACCAGCAAGACCTTGATCAACAGGATCAAGGCAAAACCGGACCACAACGGCGTCGGCCAGAATTGCCCGGTGAGTACCCGGACATTGATCAGGCCGGTGATGACCAATCCCGCGACCAACGCGTAACCCACGCCACTGAATCGCTGCAGAATGACGCTGACTGTATGACCCGTCGGTTGCAGCAGGATCATCACCAGCAACATCAATCCGCCGAGCCAGATGCCGACGCAGGTCAGGTGGACAATCTGGTTGAGGATCAACAACTGCCCGTTCAGGCCGTCGAGCATCGCGCCATGACCAACCGGCGCCAGGGTCGCCAGCAACAGACTGGCCAGGGTCAGCCGAATAGGCAGGTTAGCGCCCAAGGGTGTCAGCAGCAGCGCCATCAACACCCCGTTGATCAGCAGGTGCCAGCCCCAGACCTGGCCGAAAAACGTGTTGGTCAGCACTAATTGCAAAGTCGCCGGATCGAACGCCGCTTCCCAGGCGCCAGCCATGCTGGCGGTGATCAACAGCAACCAGCACACGCCGCTGAGCAGCGCCACCGCCGTCATCCAACGGCATACGCTTGCCAATCGTCGGTCCAGCGCCAGCGATTCACGGTTCAACAGCAGAGGCCTGAATGCCCAGGCCCCGAACAGCATCAGCACCACGGTGAAATGCAGGAAACGACACAGCACCATCGCGCTCGTCATGAATTACTGACCCACCTTGAAGCTGTAGGCGCCCTCGCTTTTGTGGGTGTCGACGGACACGGCGTGCCATTGGACTTTATAGGCGCCGGCGGTCAACGGCGCGGCTGGCGTCACGATCAGGGTTTTTTTATCGCTGCCTTCGGTGGTCAGGCTTTTCACCGGCACGTCAGTCCCGTCTTTGCTGAGGGTGACCTTGGTGAAGGTTGCTTCGACACCTTCGGAAAACACCAGGCGCAACTCAGCAGGCGCGCTGACAGTACTGTCGGCAGCGGGCGTCTGGCTTTTCAGATGGGCGTGGGCAAACACCGACGAGGCGGCGAACAGGCTGCCGAGGAGGGCAGCGGTGGTCAGGGCTTTCTTGAGCAGCATCGTGGAATACCTCTTGGGCAGGTTCGAAGAGGCCGTCAGTTTACCTTCCGCAAGCGGCCTGTACGAAGTTTCGTTTTCCCTTGTCGCCGCGAGGTAGAGCGGATGCTAGTCTTGACCAACGCTGTCGTCAGGGAGCCCTCATGGGCAATCACAAGATCGAGATTCGTCGCAGTAACGTCGAAAAGATTCTGCTGGGGGCCGAAAAGGTCTTCGCCGAAAAAGGCTTCGGCAGCACCGCCATGGCCGACATCGCCGCCGAAGTGCAACTGCCGCGCTCGAACCTGCATTACTACTTCAGCACCAAGACCGAACTCTACAGCGCCGTGCTGTTCGATTTGCTGGAAGTCTGGAAGCAGGACGCCCTGTGCTTTGAAATGTTCGACGATCCGCGCGTGGTGCTGAGCAGCTACATCCGCGCCAAAATGAACCACTCCCGCAGCCGTCCCTACGGCTCCAAAGTCTGGGCCAACGAGATCATCCACGGCGCCCCGACCCTGGGCGAGGCACTGGACGTGAGCCTGTACGACTGGGCCAAGATGAAAGAAGCCAAGATCCGCCAATGGGTCGAAGACAAACGCATCCTGCCGGTAGAGCCCTCAAGCCTGCTGTACATGATCTGGGCCTCGACCCAGCACTACGCCGACTTTGATCATCAGGTGAATATCCTCAATGATCATCAGCCTTTGTCGGACATGCAGTTTGAAAGGGCGGTGCAGACGGTGACGAGTGTGATCTTGCGGGGGATTGGGTTGGAGCCCTGAGTTTTTTTGGCAAGTTGCTGGCCTTCGCGAACCTTACGGGTCGTCAGTCCATGTCATCGTTTCGAATTGATTGGCTTGCCTTTTTGATTTTCTCTAGTGCGTTTTGCTTGGCTCGGTGTCGTTTATAGGCAAATTGACCTGAGCTAATTTGCCTTTTTTTGTATTGCTCTTCGGCCAAAAGGAAAGGCTGTAGAAAGGCGTTGTCAGGCGTTATATTTGTACTCGGATGAAGGCGCATGTGTTCGTCGTATTCACGTGCAACATCACTTAGATTTTTGTGTATTGCGTGTGTTCTCTTGTTGTGGCTGGTCCGTATTTTTCCTTCGTTGTAAGGACGTACTTTTCTTGTTGCCTCGGGCGGCAGCGGTTTAAACATTACTTCTGTTTTTGCAATTGGAGTGGCGGTATAAACAAAAGGAGTGGGAGCAGATGCCGGACGAGCGGGCCGGACTATAGATTGGGAGGAGGGTTGTAGCCGATGCAATGGGTTGACGATTACCGACCGTCTATGCTGATTTAGGAATTGCATTAAGCGAACGTTACCGGTTGGGTCGCGAAAGTTAATGGGGTCGTTTCCGCAATAAGCATATGGATTAAAGCCTCCCTTACCAAAAGGACTCAATTCATCCGGGCTATTGAAGCGCATCAGTACCGGATTGAATGCACGCGTGCCCTGTCCCAATAGATAGTGACCGGTAATAGAGTCGGGAGACTCACCGTTAAACCCAATCAAGCGACTCAAACCACTTTCGCCCGGGTGATGGCCGTAAGCGGTATAAGCCACTTGCTGCTCGACAGTACGCCGCAGCGAATGAGCCTGATCTGTCGCCAGAAGCGTGGTTTCGGTTTCCCCAGCCATACTCCGTTGCTGCGCCAGCGGTTGAGCTTCATGGCGGATGATTGTTCGTTGTGAGCGTTCTTCCCGTTCGGTCACCAGATGGTCGCCCTGGTAAAACCGTTGGGTGCTTGTACCCTCTGAAGGGCCTGCGCTCGAGAGTCGGTCCAAGGGGTCGTAGCGGAAGCGGCGGAGTATTTTCAAAGACGAGGACATAGGCGTGGGTCCATTGCCGGTGGAGTGTTGCTAGAGTCGGGTAACCCTGAGTCCTTGTCTACTAACAGAACTGATAGTAGGGGCTGCTGACGCCATCGCGGGCAAGCCACGCTCCCACAGGTTCTGTGTCGACCGGCCTGACGTCGGTTGTACTCAGATCCTGTGGGAGCGTGGCTTGCCCGCGATGGCGTCCATTCAGACGCCGCTGAACTCAAACAGCAACGTGATACGGGTTCCTCGGGTCATGATTCCAGTCCAGAAACGGCTTGCCGCTGTCCATCGGCACCATCTCGATGCAGTCCTGCACCGGGCAGGTGATCTGGCACAGGTTGCAGCCTACGCACTCGTCGTCGATCACTTCATATTTATGCGTTCCGTCCGCCTGCTTGATGCTGGCCACCGCCTGGTGCGAGGTGTCTTCGCAGGCAATGTGGCAACGACCGCAGCCGATGCAGGCCTCCTGATCGATCTTGGCGATCACCTGATAGTTGATATCCAGGTACTTCCAGTCCGTGGTGTTGGCCACCGCACGTCCTGAAAAATCCGCCACGCTGGCGTAGCCCTGGCTGTCCATCCAGCGGGACAGTCCGTCTTTCATTTCCTCGACAATCCTGAAACCGTGCAGCATCGCCGCCGTGCACACCTGAACCGATCCGCTGCCCAGGGCGATGAACTCTGCGGCGTCGCGCCACGTGCCAATGCCGCCGATGCCGGAGATCGGCAGGCCCCGGGTCTGCGGATCCCGTGCGATCTCGGCGACCATGTTCAGCGCAATGGGCTTGACCGCTGAACCGCAGTAACCGCCGTGGGTGCTTTGGTTGCCGACGACAGGGTTGGCGACCATGCGCTCCAGGTTGACACTGGTGATCGAGTTGATGGTGTTGATCAACGACACCGCATCGGCACCGCCTCGATGGGCCGCGCGGGCGGCGACGCGGATGTCGGTGATGTTCGGCGTGAGCTTGACGATGACCGGGAGCGAGCAATAGGTCTTGCACCAACGGGTGACCTGTTCGACATACTCCGGGACCTGTCCGACCGCTGCGCCCATGCCGCGTTCGGGCATGCCATGGGGGCAACCGAAGTTCAGTTCGATGCCGTCGGCACCGGTGGCTTCCACCAGCGGCAGGATGAATTTCCACGACTCTTCGACGCAGGGCACCATCAGCGAAACGATCAGCGCGCGGTCCGGCCAGTCCTTTTTGACCTGGGTGATTTCCCGCAGGTTGATTTCCAGTGAGCGGTCGGTAATCAGCTCGATGTTGTTGAACCCCATCACTTCACGGTTGGCGCCGAAGTGCGCCGAGTAGCGCGAAGACACGTTGACCGCCGCCGGGTCTTCACCCAGGGTTTTCCAGACCACGCCACCCCAACCGGCCTCGAAGGCGCGGACCACGTTGTAGGCCTTGTCGGTGGGCGGCGCGGAGGCGAGCCAGAATGGGTTAGGGGATTTGATACCGGCGAAGTTGATCGATAGATCGGCCATTTACGCAGCCTCCACATTGAGCACGAGTTGGGCGTGAATGGCCTCGGCAGCCAGTTTGCCGTGTTGCACGGCCTGCACGGTGAGGTCCTGATCGAGGCTGGTGCAGTCGCCACCGGCGTACACGCCGGGGATACTGGTGCGCAGCTGTGCATCGACCTCGATCCGATCGCCATGGCGCTTGAGTTCGCGGGCCAGCGGGTCGCTCAGAGCTGTGCCGTCGAAGGCCTGGCCGATGGCTTTGAAGATGGCGTCGGCGGCCAGTTCGAAGGTTTCACCGGTGGTTTGCAGACGGCCATCCACCAGCCGGGTGCGGGCGAAACGCATGCCGCGGACATTGCCGTTGGCGTCGAGTAATACTTCCTCCGGTTGGGCCCAGGTCAGCAAACGCACCTGATTGGCTTTGGCGATGTCCTGCTCATGGCCGGTAGCGCCCATTTCTTCGACGCCACGGCGGTACACCAGATTGACGTCACGAGCACCGAGGCGGGACATTTGCACCGCCATGTCGATGGCGGTGTTGCCGGCGCCGAGGACAATGCAGCGATCCGCCAGCGGCAGTTGGGTCAGGTCGTCGGCCTGGCGCAGTTCGCGGATGTAATCCGTGGCGGCGACTAAACCGGGGGCGTCTTCGTGGTTGAGGCCCAGTTGCTTGCTGGCGTTGAGACCCAGGCCGAGAAACACCGCGTCGAATTGCTGGTGCAGTTCGCTGAGGGTCAGGTTCTCGCCGAGCTTCTGCCCGTGGCGGATCTCGATGCCGCCGATTTGCAGGAGGAAGTCCAGTTCCTTCTGTGCGTAATCGTCCACCAGTTTGTATTTGGCAATTCCGTATTCATTGAGGCCACCGGCCTTTTCGCGCGCCTCGAAAATCACCACATCATGGCCGTGCATGGCGCTGCGGTGAGCGCAGGAAAGCCCTGCCGGACCGGCGCCCACCACGGCAATGCGTTTGCCCGTGGCGGCGGCGCGTGCGAACGGGTGCTCAGTGAAGTGCGCGTTGTCCACGGCGTAGCGCTGCAGCAGGCCGATCAGCACCGGCGCGCATTCATGGTCGTTGTTGCGCACACAGGCTTGCTGGCAAAGGATTTCCGTGGGGCAGACGCGAGCGCAACTGCCACCGAGGATGTTCGCCGAGAGGATCTTGTGCGCGGCGCCCTGAACGTTTTCCGCGTGAATATTGCGGATGAACGAGGGGATGTCGATCTCGCTCGGGCAGGCATTCACGCACGGGGCGTCGTAGCAATACAGGCAGCGCGACGCTTCGAGGTGCGCCTGGCGGTCGTTGAGCGGCGGCGCAAGGTCGGTGAAGTGGCCGGCGAGGGCGGCCGCATTTTCATAGGGATGCGGGAGATGGTCGAGGGTCTTGATCACGGTTTTTGCCTCACGGTTATTGAGGTGCTGCCTCTGATGGGCAGTGTCTGGATCACCTGCATTTCAAATGTGGGAGCGGGCTTGCCCGCGATGGCCGAAGGCCGCTCTCAGCGTTTCACCGCAGTGGGCTTGTTCTGCTCAGCCCGCTTGCTCAACAAATCAAACACCGCCGGATACGCCGGCCGTTCGACGTATCGCCCGGCACCTCGCTCGGCCCGCAGGTCACCGTCCGCCCAGACAACCTTGCCCTGGCTCACGGTATGGCTCGGCACCCCGCGCACGGTCTTGCCTTCGAAGATGTTGAAGTCGACCTGCTGGTGATGCGTCGCTGCCGAAATGGTCCGCGTGCCCTGCGGGTCCCACAACACCAGATCGGCATCGGCGCCCACGCGGATCGCGCCTTTGCGCGGATACAGATTGAAAATCTTTGCGGTGTTGGTAGAGGTCAGGGCCACGAACTGTTGCATCGAAAAGCGCCCGGTATTGACCCCTTCATCCCAGAGCACGGCCATGCGATCTTCGATGCCGGCGGTGCCGTTGGGGATCTTGCTGAAGTCGTCACGGCCAGCGGCTTTTTGCTCGGCGCAGAAGCAGCAATGGTCGGTGGCGGTGGTGTGCAGGTTGCCCGATTGCAGGCCATGCCACAGTGCTTCTTGATGGCCGCGAGGACGGAACGGTGGGCTCATGACGTAACCGGCGGCAGTCTGCCAGTCCGGGTGTTGATAGACGCTGTCGTCCAGCAGCAGATGCCCGGCCAACACTTCGCCATAGACTGGCTGCCCCTTGCTGCGGGCATAGGTGATTTCGTCGAGGGCTTCCTTGGTCGAGACATGCACCAGGTACAGCGGCGTGCCCAGGGTTTCGGCGATGCGGATCGCCCGGCTGGCCGCTTCACCTTCCACTTGCGAAGGTCGCGACAGCGGATGCGCTTCCGGCCCGGTCATGCCCTGGGCCATCAACTTGCGTTGCAGGTGATACACCAGCTCGCCGTTCTCGGCGTGCACGGTGGGCACCGCACCGAGCTCAAGGCAACGTTCGAAACTCGCGACCAGCGTGTCGTCGGCCGCCATGATCGCGTTTTTGTACGCCATGAAATGCTTGAAGCTGTTGACGCCGTGATGGCTGACCAGCTCGGCCATTTCTTCGCGGACCTGCTCGCTCCACCAGGTAATGGCGACGTGGAAACCGTAATCCGATGCCGACTTTTCCGCCCAGCCGCGCCACTGATGAAAGGCTTCCATCAAGGGCTGCTGCGGGTTGGGAATCACGAAGTCAATGATCGACGTGGTGCCACCTGCAAGTCCCGCCGCGGTACCGCTGAAAAAATCTTCACTGGCCACGGTGCCCATGAAGGGCAGTTGCATATGGGTGTGTGGGTCGATGCCGCCGGGCATCAGGTATTGACCGCTGCCGTCGAGCACTTGTGCACCCGCCGGAACATCAAGGTTTTCACCGATGGCTTTAATCACGCCGTCGGCGCAATAGACGTCGGCGCGATAACTTTCATCATGGGTAACAACGGTGGCGCCACGGATCAACAGAGACATTCCGAGTTCCTCGCAGGCAATGACCGACTTGTGCCGGTTCTAAATGTTTTATATGAAGCAGACGCAAACAGGTGTATTCCTGTCATCGCTGTCAGGAATAGAAGCTAGTCTGAGTTCAAGAAATGAGCAAGATTATTTTTTACAAGCTTATGACTGTTTTAAGGTATTGATAAATAACGAATAAAACCGATAATCACCAAAATGGTACCGTCTCTCACCATTTTGACGCACTTGACAGGTTCGAAAAATAGACGAGATTTCCTATGTGAAATCAGCTGCTTGAGAAGGGGCTATGGTTAATGCGCAACACGCGAAAAAAGTTTGATGCACCAGATTGAGTCCTGACTGATCGGACAACTTGCCTGGCATTCGGCCTGAGTGAACAGACCTGTTACCGAGGACTCATGAGTTGTTTAAATAAAACTGATGAACTTCAGTTAGTTACCGTTTTTTTATGGATCTGCCCGATGCGCAAGCGGGGTAATCGGCATGTTTATTGATGTCGCCAGCCCCTGATGAGCAAAAATAATCAAAAGAACAGTGGAGCGGCCATGCAACAGATCAGATCGCAAGTGACCGAGCGCGACGGCTTGTTTGAGCTTGAAGCCGGCAGCGATGTCCTCGACAGTCCCCGTTACAACCACGACATGGCACCAACCAAGGTGCGCGAACGAACCTGGAACAAATGGCACATCACCGCGTTGTGGGTCGGCATGTCGATCTGCGTGCCCACGTACACCCTCGGTGGTGTGCTCACCGCCTATTTCGGGTTGAGCGTGGGTGAGGCGCTGCTGGCGATTCTGTTCGCCAACATCATTGTCCTGATCCCCCTGACGCTTAACGCGTTCCCCGGCACCAAATACGGCATCCCGTTTCCGGTGTTACTGCGATCCTCTTTCGGCATCCTCGGCTCCAACGTTCCCTGCCTGATCCGGGCACTGGTGGCGTGTGGCTGGTTCGGAATCCAGACAATGTTCGGCGGGCTGGCGATCCACCTGTTTCTGGGATCGGTGTTCGAGGGCTGGAAATCCCTGGGTGGCACCGGTGAAGTCATCGGCTTCATGGTGTTCTGGGCGCTGAACCTGTGGGTGGTGATTCGCGGCGCCGAGTCGATCAAGTGGCTGGAAACCCTGTCCGCACCGTTGTTGGTGCTGGTGGGTGCAGGGCTGCTGGTGTGGGCGATGCCGAACGTGTCGATGACCGAGCTGATGGCGATCCCGGCCAAACGTCCGGAAGGCGCTAGCGTGGTCAGCTACTTCGCCGCCGGACTGACCGCAATGGTCGGCTTCTGGGCCACCCTGTCTCTGAATATTCCGGACTTCAGCCGCTATGCGAAAAGCCAGAAGGACCAGATCGTCGGGCAGATTATCGGCTTGCCACTGACCATGTTCCTGTTCGCCTCATTGGGTGTGGTGATGACCGCTGCCTCGGTGAAGCTGGTGGGTGTCACGGTCTCTGATCCGGTGACCTTGATCGGTCATATCCAGAGCCCGGTCTGGGTTGCGCTGGCCATGGCGCTGATCATCATTGCCACGCTGTCTACCAACACCGCAGCTAACATCGTCTCGCCCACCAACGACTTCCAGAACATCGCGCCGAAGGTGATCAACCGCACCAAGGCAGTCATGCTGACAGGGCTGGTGGGGTTGTTGCTGATGGCCCATGAGCTGCTGAAAAAGCTCGGTTTGATTGTGTCTGACGTGAGCCTTGAGACGGTGTATTCCAACTGGCTGCTGGGCTATTCCAGCCTGCTGGGGCCGATTGCCGGGATCATGGTGGTGGACTATTTCCTGATCAAGAAACAGCGGCTGGACCTGGCAGGTTTGTACCGCGATGACGTGTACCCGGCGTGGAACTGGAACGGTTTTATTGCGTTTGGCGTGCCCGTGGTGTTGACGCTGCTGTCGCTGGGCAGTGATGCGTTCAGCTGGTTCTACAGCTATGGCTGGTTCACCGGCTCGGCGCTTGGCGGGTTGATTTATTACGGGTTGTGCTCGATGCGGCCTAGTCCGTCTATTGCGAAATCTGCGGTGTAGGTAAAGGCCTCATCGCGAGCAGGCTCACTCCTACAGGTCATACGCGTTTCACTTGTAGGAGTGAGCCTGCTCGCGATGGGGCCCTCCAGCGCATTCGAGAACTATCAGAAGAACAACTGAGGAGATCACCATGAACGCTGCTGTAGACGTTCTGCAGTCCACCCATCAGCACATCAACCGCGACCGCCTGTGGCAGTCGCTCATGGAACTGGCCCAGCTCGGCGCCACGGTGAAGGGCGGCGTTTGTCGCCTGGCCCTGACCGACCTGGATCGTCAGGCCAGGGACATTTTCGTCCGTTGGTGCGAAGAGGCTGGCTGCACCGTCAGCATCGATGCCGTCGGCAATATCTTTGCCCGCCGCCCCGGTCGTAACCCCAACCTTCCCCCGGTGATGACCGGCAGTCACATTGACACCCAGCCCACCGGCGGCAAGTTCGACGGCTGCTTCGGCGTATTGGCCGGCGTCGAAGTGCTGCGCACACTCAACGATCTTGGCGTGGAAACCGAAGCACCGCTGGAAGTGGTGGTCTGGACCAATGAAGAAGGCTCACGTTTCGCCCCGTGCATGATGGGCTCAGGCGTGTTCGCGGAAAAATTCACCCTTGAAGAAACCCTGGCCAAGGTCGATGCCGACGGTGTCACGGTCGGCGAAGCGCTCAATGCCATCGGCTACGCCGGCCCACGCAAGGTCAGCGGCCATGCGGTGGGTGCCTATTTTGAAGCGCACATCGAGCAAGGTCCGATCCTTGAAGACGAACGCAAAACCATCGGCGTGGTTATGGGGGCCCTCGGGCAAAAATGGTTCGACCTGAAACTGCGTGGCGTCGAAGCCCACGCCGGTCCGACACCGATGCATCTGCGCAAGGATGCTCTGGTCGGCGCATCGATCATCGTCGGCGCCGTCAACCGCGCCGCGCTCGGCCATCAACCTCACGCCTGCGGCACGGTCGGGTGCCTGCAGGCGTATCCCGGCTCGCGTAATGTGATCCCCGGTGAAGTGCGCATGACCCTGGACTTCCGGCATCTGGAGCCGGCCCGTCTGGATTCGATGATTGCCGAAGTGCGCGAGATCATCGAGACCACGTGCGAGCAGCATGGGCTGACGTTCGAACTCACACCGACGGCGGATTTTCCGCCGCTGTACTTCGACAAGGGGTGTGTCGAAGCGGTACGCAATGCGGCGCAGGGGCTGGGCTTGTCGCACATGGATATTGTCAGTGGAGCGGGGCACGACGCGATCTTCCTGGCTGAACTGGGTCCGGCGGGAATGATCTTCGTGCCGTGTGAAGGGGGGATCAGCCACAACGAAATTGAAAACGCCGCGCCGGATGATCTGGCAGCCGGGTGTGCGGTGTTGTTGCGGGCGATGCTGGCGGCGTCGGCGGCGATTGCGAAAGGGCAACTGGCTGCTTGAAACAGGTGAAATGCGCTGAAGGACCGGCGCACTTCAACTCGGTGAGAGATAGGCCCGGAGATTGTTCGGGACTATCAGATCTGTTAGGTAGACAACGCCTGTAAAATGAAACAGTTTAAGAACTCTAGTGTGAAGTCGTGCATGGAGTTTATTCAATGTCCTCTAACCACCGTAAAGACGAACTGCGCCGCTACCACTACGATCCGCTGGACCGACAGACCGGTTGTACCGTTACAGAGCAAGATCTCCTCCTACGCTTTTACTGTGACAACCGCTTGGCGACTCACCTGCAGGGTGCAGTAAAAATCAGCATCTTCCGTCACGAGGATCAACCGCTAGCGCAGCAACGAAGGCACATTAATGACCTCGACATATCACTGCTGGCAAGTGATCTAAAAAGTTCAGTGTTGGAAGTTCTCGCCCCTATCGGGCTTCGGCATCCCGCGGCCTACACACCTTATGGCCATCACCAGAGGAACGGGCTGCTCAGCTTGCCGGGATTCAACGGTGAACTTGCGGACCCTCTGACCGGTTGTTATCACCTGGGTAATGGTTATCGCCAATACAACCCGTTATTGATGCGGTTTCACAGTCCGGACGATATGAGTCCATTTGGCAAGGGTGGGTTGAATGCGTATGCCTACTGTGAAGGCGAGCCGATAATGAGAAGTGATCCTGATGGTCATTTTTTTAAATCTTTTTCTAGCTTTTCTAGTTCCTATATTACGAAACCCTCGAGAAATATTTTTACTAGTCGGCAGTCGTCGAGTTCTGTTGCCAGGCAGATGCGAAAAGCAGATATTGTGCGTCTGGACGGTCAGGCTATGAAATTACCTTCACATATACCTGATGTTCCTAGCGGTAGTAAAAATTACAAGCCGGGGATTTTGCTTTATCGCAGTGATTATAAAAAGCTGAATAAGGTGAAACTAAAAATAGAAAGACATACGGCGATGCTGGAAAGCGAAAACTCTCGTTTAATCAAGCAGCAAAACTGGACTCCCGATGTTCAGGGGAGCTTCAAGTATCAATATCGTAATGCCAAGGGCAGGACAATGAGCGAGTTATTGGGCGCGATCGAACGCCTAGACGCTGCCGAGTTTCAAAATAAAATGCTTTCAGTCCGCAATCCAAGTCGACGGTGAGGGTGAGTACAATGGCCGTTGACTGTTCCTCCGACAGGATTGTAAGTATTTTCGAAACGGTAGTGATTTGGGAGTTATTCCTGAGATTAAACGCAAATTCCCTGTAGGAGCTGTCGAGTGAAACGAGGCTGCGATTTTTTGACTTGGCTTTTAAAAGCAAGATCAAAAGATCGCAGCCTCGTTTCACTCGACAGCTTCTACAGGGTGCAGACTTGGGGCACCGTGATCAGTCGTCGACGTACATAAGTTGCTGCACGCCTTCCCAGGCTTCGGCGCGCATGCGCTCGAGGTCCAGGCCCGGGATCACGCCGTCATCCACCACGACGCGTCCACCGACCAGGCTGTAGCGCACGGCAATCGGTTCGCCTGCGACCACGGGTGCAACGGCGATGTCGTGGAAGCCGAAGAAGCGTGGGTGGTCCAGGCCATAGATCACCAGATCCGCCGCTTGACCGATCTCCAGCGTGCCCACCGCACCGAGTCCCAGCACCTGCGCGCCGCCGGCCGTGCCCCAGTGGATGACGTCTTCTGCCGTGGTCGCCGAGGCCCCTTGTTCCGCCCGATGAATCAGCCATGCGGTATTGGCTTCGCCGACCATGCTCCCGGACTCGTTCGACGCCACGCCGTCCACGCCGAGGGAAACGGGCACGCCGGCTTCGACCATCTGGGGGATCGGCGCGATCCCGCTGCCCAACCGCGCATTGCTCACCGGGCAGTGGGAAACACCGGTGCCGGTTTGCGCGAGCATGCGGATTTCGCCGGGTTGCAGGTGTACGGCATGGGCGAACCAGACGTCGGGGCCGAGCCATTCGTGTTCGGCGACAAATTCCACGGGCAGGCAGTTGTATTTTTCCCGGCAGAAATTCACGTAGTTCTGCGTCTCTGACAGGTGTGTGTGCAGCCGCAGGCCGAGGCCGCGTGCGGTGTGCGCCAGTTCTCGCAGCAAGGTCGGTGGCAGCGAAAAAGTCGGCGTGGTGGGGGCTACCACGACCCGGCGCATTGCGTCCGGGATGTCCTGGTGATACGTCGACTTGAGTCGCTCGATGTCGCCGACCATCTGGTCCAGCGTCTCCGGTTGCAGTGCGGTTTTCGAGAACCCCGGGTGGGCGCTGGCGGACTCCAGCGCACCGCCGCGGCACAGGACAAATCGCAGGCCGAATTCGTCGGCCATGTCGAACAGCAGGTCCCCGGTCTCGGTGGTGCCGTGGGCGTGATAGAGGTAATGGTGATCGGCGCAGGTCGTCACGCCCGAAAGCAACAATTCGGCCATGCCCAACCGCGCGGCAATGCGTGACAACTGTGGCGTGAAACGGTTGAGACGCGGGTAGGGCACGCTCGCCAGCCAGCCTTGCAGGTCTTCGTTCAAGCCTTCAGGCACGGCTTTCAGCAGATTCTGGAACAGGTGATGGTGCGTGTTGATCCAGCCCGGATACACCAGGCAGTGTCGAGCATCGATGACGCGCTCGCCGGGTTGCGCCTCCAGTCCGGCGGCCATCTCGGCGATGCGCCCGTTGACCACGCGGATGTCGACGCTGCCGGCCCGGGCACGGGAGCCCCGCAGGCCGGTCATCACCGCCAGCGGGTTTTTGATCAGGATATTTTGCAGTTGAGTCATGGGGCTTCTCCAGTCAAAGGCTGTGGGAGGCGGGTTTGGTGGCGGCGCTGTCAGGAACGCTGACGCCGTTGAGCGAGGCGTTGAGCAGCACAGATACGAGGCAGGCGATCACCACGCTGCTGTGCAGGAACGGCTGGCTCCACTCAGGCAGTTGCTTGAACAAGGCCGGGGCCAGCACCGGCACCAAAGCGGCGGCGATGGTGAAACCGACAATCAGCACGTTGTAGCGGTTGCGCTCGTAGTCGACCTTGGCCAGGGTCTGGATACCGGCTGCGGCGACCACACCAAACATCGCGATCCCGGCGCCACCGAGGGCCGCGGTCGGCATTGAAGCGATGATCGCCCCGGCCTTTGGCACCAGCGCCACGGAACACATCAGCAACCCGCTGATCGCCACCACCCAGCGACTGCGCACGCCGGTAAGAATCACCAGGCCGACGTTTTCCATGAAGGCAATGAACGGGAACGCCGCGAACATGCCGGCGATGGTGCTCGCCAGGCCATTGGCGCGCAGGCCGTTGATCACCTGTTTGTCTTCCACGGGCTTGTCGACGATGTCGCCGATCGCGACGAACAACCCCATGGATTCGACCATCTGCACGATCATCACCACCACCATGGTGGCGATCGGGATCAGGCTGAAGGTCGGCAGGCCAAAGTAGAAGGGGTAGGGCACGGTGAGCCAGGGCGATTCCTGCACGCTGCTGAAACTGCCCATGCCCAGTCCATAGGCCAGCGCGGCCCCCACCAGCATGCCCACCAGCACCGCCATGTTGCGTAGCATCGGGCTGCCATAGCGGTTGACCAGCAGAATGGTCAGCAGCACCACGGCGGCCACGGCCAGGTACGCCGGTGCGCCGAAATCGCTGGCATGTCGTCCGCCACCGACCCACTCATAGGCAATCGGGAACAGCTGCAAGCCGATCACGGTGACGATGCACCCGGTGACCACCGGCGGAAAATACCGCCGCAATCGCCCCACGAAGGGCGCGACCAGCATGGTGAAAATCCCCGCGCCGATCACCGCTCCGCAGACCCCGGCAAATCCCACCTCCGGGTTGCTGCCGATGGCGATGACCGGGCCAACGCTGCTGAATGCAACGCCCTGAAGGATCGGCAGGCGCACGCCGAATTTCCAGAAACCCACGGTTTGCAACAAGGTGGCGATGCCCGAGCAAAACAGCGTGGTGCTGATCAGGACCACGGTGTCCGCCTGGGACATTTTCAAGGCGCTGGCGACGATCAACGGCACGGCGATGGCGCCGATGTACGAGACGGCCATGTGCTGCAGGCCGAGGGTGAGCATTTGTCGGATCGGCAGAACCTGGTCTACCGGATGGAGGGGGGTTGTTGTGTTGGCTGACGACATGGAGAAACACCTCTTGCTGTTTTTATGCTGTAGAGAGGGGTATTCGTTCTGATGCCGGTTCAGGGACGCCGCAATCCTTGTGGGAGCTGGCTTGCCAGCGATGAGGGCTGGCCGGCCACCGAATTTGTTCAGTGACAATCAGCTATCGCTGGCAAGCCAGCTCCCACAGGTTTTGCATTGTTCTTCTGACTGGCATCAATCACTCGTTCGATGCGCCTCGGACCCGCCATCCACCGGCTCCGATGCCTTTGTTCAGCCTGCCAGGCAGGCGGCAAAGCCCTGGTTCAACGCCGCGCGGTCCAGGTCGCGGCCGATGAATACGATTTTGCTGGAGCGCGGTTCGGTGCCCCACAAGGTTGATGCGCGGAACTCCACCAGACTGTGCACGCCTTGCAGCACATAGCGCTGATCCTGATCCTTGACCGCCAGCACACCTTTCATGCGGTACAGATTGTCGGCCTGCTCGGTGCGCAGTTCGCTGATCCAGCGGTGGAACGCACCGAGGTTCACGGCCCCGTCGACGGCGATCCCGACCGACGAAACACTCGGGTCGTGGTCATGATCCAGATCGTGATGATGTTCTTCGGCGTGATGATCATGCTCCGAGCCGATTTCCATGAGTTTTTGCGTGGATTCGAAGGCACCAATGCCGAGGATTTTCGTCAGGTCGATCTCGGCGTAGCTGGAGGTCACCAGCTCCGCCGTCGCGTTCAAACCACGGATTTTTTCACTCAGGGCAGCGACTTCGGCGGCGCTGACCAGGTCGACTTTGTTGATGACGATCCGGTCGGCGCAAACGATCTGGTCCACGGCCTGGTTGTCCACGCCATCGAGCTTCAAGTCTTCCAGATGCTGGGCGATGTGTTTGGCATCGACCATGGTCACAATCGCATCCAGCTCCACCTCATCGGCAATCGGGTCGTTGATGAAGAAGCTTTGCGCCACCGGGTACGGATCGGCCAGGCCGCTGGTTTCGATCAGGATATGGTCCAGCCGCACAGGCCGCGCCACCAACTCGCGGACGATACGCACCAGGTCCTCGCGCACCTCGGCGGTACAGCACACGCAGCCGTTGACCATCTCGTAGATTTCTTCGGTTTCGGAGCTGAGCACCAGGTCGCCGTCGATGCCGACTTCGCCGAATTCGTTTTCGATCACGGCAATTTTGCGGCCGTGGTTTTCCTTGAGGATGTAGTTGAGCAGGGTGGTTTTACCGGCGCCGAGGAAGCCGGTGAGGATGGTCACGGGGATTTTGGTGTTGGGGGTTGGGGCGTTGAAGGGGGTGTTCATGTAGAGCTCCTTACCTGTGTGTTGTCGGAGTGCAATCAACTGTGGGAGCTAGCTTGCTAGCGATGAGGGCCTGTCAGCTGGCATTGATGCTGACTGACCCACCGCTATCGCGGGCAAGCCCGCTCCCACAGGTTTTGTGTGTGGTTTCAGGGATATCGGGTTCTCGCCAGCGCGTTGCGGTGCCGGCATCGAGGCCGAACAGGTCGAGGACGCGGCCGAGGCTGTGATCGACCATTTGCGCAAGGTTTTGCGGGCGGGCGTAGAAGGCCGGGACGGGTGGGGCGATGATCCCGCCCATCTCGGTAACGGCCGTCATGTTGCGCAGGTGCGCGAGGGTCAACGGGGTTTCCCGGGCCATTAGCACCAGGGTTCGACGTTCCTTCAGCGTCACGTCGGCGGCGCGGCCGATCAGGCCCGATGACGTGCCGGTGGCAATTTCCGCCAGGGTGCGCATCGAACACGGCGCCACGACCATGCCCAGGCAGCGGAACGAACCGCTGGCAATCCCGGCGGCGACATCGTCAGCACGGTGGTAATGACTCGCCAGGGCGGTGACGTCCGCCAGTTTGTAGTCGGTTTCATGGGCCATGGTCAGCAGTGCGGCGCGGCTGATGATCAAGTGGCTCTCGACATTCAACTGCGCCAACAACTCCAGCAGGCGCACGCCGTAAATGAACCCGGACGCGCCACTGATGCCGACGACGATGCGCTGGCGATTCATGATGGGTAGCTCGCGAGCAGGTTGCGTGCGCGTTCAACCACGCCCTGATCCAGTTGTGCCTTTATTCCGTCGAACCCGGAACCGCGGGTGGCATCCAGGCCCATGCGCGAGGTGGTGCCGTTGACCGAAGAGGAAGGGTCCAGTGGGCTGCCCGGCAGACCGTCGATGATGAAGATGTCCTGGTGGGGCTGGAAGTGTGTGGCCAGCGCCCACAGCACCTGACTGTCGTCGGTAATGTCGATGTCGCTGTCCACCGCGATCACGGTTTTCAGGTAAGGGTCCCACCCCAGCAACGCCAGCATGATCTGCCGGGCCTCGCCGTCACGGCTCTGATCCAGTGCGACATAGCAATGGAAGTGGGTACCGGAATTGGGGTAGTGCACGGCGGTGACGGCGGGGAAGCGCGCCTTGAGTTTTTCGCTCATCTCCGCTTCCCGGGGCAGCCGCGCAAGGGTCAGGTGTTCGGCGTAACGGCCGCCCACCACGTCCACCAGCCAGGCATCCTTGCGCCGCATCAGGGTGTCGACGCGCAGCACGTTGTTGGTCGAGCGGTCTGAGGAATAGCCGCTGAATTCCCCGAACGGACCTTCCTCTGCATAGGCCGCAGGATCGATGGCGCCTTCCAGTACGAACTCTGCGTAGGCCGGCACACCAATGCCGTAGCGCGGGGTCTTGACCAGTTCCAGCGGTGCGCCAAACAGGCCCCCGGCGACCGCGCGCTCATCGCTGCCAAAGGGCAACCGCGCAGCAGCGGCCAGCATGAACAGCGGATGGGCGCCGACGACCATGGCAACGCGTAATTCCTCGCCGCGCTCCCGGGCGGTTTGCAGCATGCGCCACAGGTGGCCACGGGAATGCAGGCTGGTGGCGAGGGCCTGGCGGGCGTGGCGCATCGAGCGGTGGTAGCTCATGTTGGCAATGCCGCTGACCGGGTCTTCGGCAATGATGATGGCGTTGGTGATGTACGGACCGCGGTCGCTGTCGAAGTGCTTGAGCATCGGCAACAGCGCCAGGTCCACCGCTTCGCCCTCGAAGATTTCGTCCAGCACCGGGCCGGTTTCAACGTAGCGCGGCGGGATCGGATGGTTGGCGCGGGCCTGGAAGGTCTCGTGCAATTGCGCTGGATTCACGCCGAAAATACGGGCGATGCGGGTGCGGGAGGCGAAGAGGTTGGTGGCGACCGGCACGCCGAGAGTGCCGACGTTTTCGCAGATCAGCAGCGGATCGCGGCCCTGTGCAGCCAGGGCATCGACCAGGGCAGTGACATCCTGATCGGCAGAAAGCGATTCAGAAAGGGTCAGCACATCGTCGGGGTACTGTCGGCGATAGGCATCGATGAATGCGTGAAAGTCCTGGGTATCGCCGAGCGTAGAGAGGGTCATGCTTTCACCTCGTAAAAAGCAGGCGCGCAGGGTTGAGGGCGACGTTCGATCGACAAGCCGTTGGCCCGCCGGTCGATCGAACGCCGATTCATCTTCGCGCCTGTAAAGTCGCTGTGTTGTTGCACTGTTACCTGAGGACCTGAGGACCTGAGGACCTGAGGACCTGTGGATCTAAGGGCCTTTGTGGCGAGGGGATTCATCCCCGTTCGGCTGCGAAGCAGTCGTAAAACCGGTAAGCGCGGTTAGCCTGATACAACGCGTTTGCTGGTTTTGGGGTCGCTTTGCGACCCAACGGGGATAAATCCCCTCGCCACGGAATGAGCTCATATCCTCATCCCCTCATTAACCAGGGTTATGAGTTAACTACAGGTAAGTCGTGGTCAGGCGAATGTCCGCCTCGATCAGGTCCTTGGGTGGCGGCGTTGGTTCGATGCCGCACAACCGCGCGATGTTGTTGCCCAGGTAATCCTCGAGGTGATCCTCATCGATGCCCAGACCCTGCGGCGCTGGCGAGCACAGCACCTCCAGTTCGCGCAGCCACATTCCCGGTTCGTTCGGCGGTGAGTCGGTGCCGAAGACGATCTTGTTGCGTGGCAGGTCCTTGGCGAATTCGACGATGCGTGACTGGAAGCACCAGCCGGATTCGCAGTACACGTTCGGCGTGTCCATGGCCATCCAGAACGCTTCGAACGAATAGTTGCCACCGGTCTGGATGCCGAAGTGACCGATGATGAAGTTGACCATCGGGAACTCGCGGATGATCGGGTAGAACATCGTCGGAATGGTGTACGGACCGTCACCGGTGTGGATCAACACCACGATGTTGTACTTGGCGCAGACTTTCATCGCCGGGCGCAGCCAGTCCAGGGCGCGATCCGGACGATAACCGTGCATGTTGGCGTGCAGCTTGAGCATCTTGAAGCCGTATTCCTTGATGTGGAATTCCAGCTCCGCTGCACCGTTTTCCGGTCCCCAGCGCGGGTTGAAGTTGAAGTTGCCGATGAAGCGGTCCGGGTACTTCACGCACAGTTCGGCGACGTAGGACATGTAGTCACGCACGCCCTCGCGGCCCCGGCGGTTGCCGTCGCGATAACCGGTGTTGCCCGGTGGCGGCTGGATGAAGCCCATGTCGATGCGCCGGGGTTTGCCGTTGATCATGTACGGGCCGTCCATCAGCTTGAGCATGCGCTCGCCGGTGAACGGTTCGCCGGTGTGGCGCCAGGCCTCGTCGACCAGGTTGGTGGGATGCAGATGGGTGTCGATAATCATCGGTTCAGCTCCTGGCCAGTTGAGTGGTAACGGGGCGCTTGAGCTGCGCCTCTGCTTCGGAAACGGAACGTGGCGGCGGGGTCGGTTCGAGGCCGATCATCCGGGCGGTGTTGTTGCCCAGGTAGTCTTCGAGGGTGTCCTCGTCGAGGTTCAAACCCTGTGGCGGCTCGTGGCAGAGCACTTCCAGCAGGCGCAGCCACATGCCCGGTTCGTTCGGCGGGGTGTCGGTGCCGAAGAGGATCTTGTGGGTAGGCAGGACCTTGGCGAACTCGACGATCCGCGATTGCAGGCACCAGCCCGATTCGCAGTAGACGTTGGGCAGCTCCATCGCCCATTGCATCGGTTCGAATACATAGACCCCACCGGTCTGCACGCCGAAGTGGGCCATGATGAAATCGACGTTGGGGAACTCCTTGATCATCGGCACCCATTCCGACGGGATGCTGTAGGGCCCGTCACCGGTGTGCAGCTTGACCGGGATGCCAAGCTCGGCACATTTCTCAAAGCACGGACGGACCCAGTCCAGCGCCCGGTCAGGACGGTAGGCATGCATGTTGGCCTGCATCTGGACCATCTTGAAGCCGTGTTCCTTGACGTAGCGCTCGATCGCTTCAACGCCGTTTTCGACACCGCAACGCGGGTTGTAGACGAAGCAGCCGATGAAGCGGTCCGGGTAGGTCTGGACCATTTTCAGGGTGTAGGCCATGTACGCGTCGATGGACTCGCGACCGGTCAGGTCACCGTCGGTCCAGGTGTAAATGGTGTTGCCTTGGGGGGGCTGGATGAAGGCTTTGTCGATGCGGCGAGGTTTGCCGTTGACCATGTACGGGCCATCCATCATCTCCAGCAGACGCTCGCCGGTGAACGGGTCACCGTCATG